>Ga0209426_1000060_pt1 | contig 201973 bp, 209 predicted proteins | sample Deesub1362B_J571_FD_187697 | JGI IMG/M metagenome (GOLD analysis project Ga0209426, IMG submission 187697) | Deep oceanic, basalt-hosted subsurface ecosystem from Juan de Fuca Ridge flank, Pacific Ocean, CORK Borehole 1362B_J2.571 (SPAdes)... ...
TGCCCCTCAGCACCCATGGCAGGACCAAGGAACATCAGTGTGAGACGCTGGCCCGTTCGACTTGCATGTGTTAGGCACGCCGCCAGCGTTCGCTCTGAGCCAGGATCAAACTCTCATCCTAAACTCTCTTAAGCTGAAACTCTGACTGGACGGAAGCTACGCACTTCTTAGACTTGTCAAAGAACAACCAATACCAATAAACAATTTAACCGAAACCCCGCAGGTTTGTCAATAACCGAGGGCATCAAGTTCCCCCTTGAAAAGCCCTGCCGTCTCGTCGTCAAACAGGCAGAACTCTATGCTCTCCAGGCTGCTTTCGGGGTGCTGCTTTATGAACTCCCTGGCGGTGCCAACGAGTATCTTGGCGCAACGGTCCTTGGGAAAGCCGTATATGCCACTGCTTATGGCGGGCAGGGTTATGCTCCTCAGGCCCCGCTGGGAGGCAAGCTCCAGGGCGCTCCGCACCGCCCTTCGGAGCTTTTCGTCCTCGTCGCCCTCGCCCATTCTGGGTCCCACGGCGTGAATCACCCACTTGGCCTTAAGGGCCCCTCCTGTGGTGATGGCGGCGCTCCCTGTGGGGACATAGCCTATTTTGTCGCTTTCCTTCTGGATGACGTCCCCACCCCTGCGCACAATGGCCGCGGCCACTCCGCCGCCGTGTTTGAGGTAGTTGTTGGCAGCGTTGACGATGGCGTCGGTGGCCTGCTCGGTAATGTCCCCTTGAAGCACCCTGATAACCTTGTCCCCGAATGTCCTTTCGGCAACGAGTTTAGGCATCTTCTCAAGCACCTCCCTTCAGCCCTTAACCACGCCCATGGGCCGGAGCCTGGCTACTTTCTTGGAAATTCCCGCCTGATGCACTACATCCACCACATTGGAGACATCCTTGTAGGCCTCGGACATCTCCTCGGCCAGGGTCTCTCGGCCCGCGGAACGCACAATGATGCCCCTGGCCTCAAGCTCCGCCCTTATGGAGCGCCCCCTGGCCTGCCGAATTGCCTGATGGCGGCTGAGGAGCCTGCCGGCGCCGTGGCAGGTGGAGCCCCAGGACTCCTTCATGGCCCCCTCGGTACCCAGGAGCACGAAGCTGGCCCTGCCCATGTCCCCGGGGATGAGCACCGGCTGGCCTGTCCTCTGGTAAGCGGGGGGTAGCTCCGGGTGCCCCGGAGGAAAGGCCCTGGTAGCCCCCTTCCGGTGCACCACCAGGCGCATCACTTGCCCTCCTACCTGGTGCTCCTCCACCTTGGCTATGTTGTGGGCCACGTCGTAGATGAGGCCCAGACCCAGCTCCCTGGGACTTGCTCCCAGGGTCTTCATTATGGCCTCCCTGGCCCAGTGGGTGATGCACTGCCTGTTGGCCCAGGCGTAGTTGGCAGCGGCACGCATGGCGGCCAGGTAGTCCTGAGCCTCCGGACTCTGGAAGGGGGCGCAGGCCAGCTCCTTGTCGGGAAGCTGGATGCCGTACTTCTTCACCGCTCGCTCCATGACCGTAAGGAAGTCAGTGCATACCTGATGGCCGAATCCCCTGGAGCCCGTGTGAATCATCACCGTAAACTGCCCCTTCCAGAGGCCCAGTGCCTGGGCTGCAGCCTCGTCATAGACCTCGTCTACATACTGAAGCTCCAGGAAGTGATTGCCCGAGCCCAGGGTGCCCTGCTGGGCCCTGCCCCGCTCATAGGCCTTGGCGCTTATGAGGGAGGGGTCGGCCCCCGGCAGGCAACCGCCGGACTCGGTATGCTCCAAGTCCTCGGGGCCTCCTAGGCCTTGCTCCACGGCCCACCGGGCCCCTTTAAGAAGGAGCTTCCGCTCGTCTTCGCCGCTAAGGCGAATCTTGCCCTTGGAGCCTACCCCTGAGGGGATCTCCCTGTACAGGACCTCCACGAGGTCCCTCAGCTTAGGGGCAACCTCCTCCTTGCCGAGGTTGCTCCTAAGCAGCCTGACCCCTCAATTTATGTCATAGCCTACCCCGCCGGGCGAGATGACTCCCTCATCCAGCCTGAAGGCAGCCACCCCACCGATGGCAAAACCATAGCCCGTGTGGATGTCCGGCATGGCCAGGGAGGCCCCCACTATGCCCGGAAGCGTAGCCACATTGGCCACCTGGGCCACCGAGCCCTCCTCCAGGGCCTCCTCCATGGCCTTGTCTACGAAAATTACCCCCCGAACGCGCATGCCGGGCCTGTAGCCTACGGGGACCTCCAGCCTCCAGTCGTCTATCCTTTTAAGACCCGAAACGGTCATGGCCTCCTTCACCTCCTCACTTTAATCTAAATATCAAAGATCACCTCGGCCTCCCACAGGCCGTCGGTCTTCCTTATGTCCAAATTATGATAGGTGGCAGCCTTGACAAGGAGTCCTCGGGGATGCCTCCCGGGGTCAAACTCCTCCCCCCACAGCACTGCCCTGGCCCGACCTTCCGAAAGCTCCTTCAGTTCTGCCCTTCTGGCCACAAACCCGTAGGTGTCAAACTGAAAGATGCACTCATTAAGCAAGGCCACCAGAAGGCCCTCGGTGCTTTCCCCCTGGGCAGAGACCTCCACGGCCTTCCTCTCCTCAATCGCCTTCCTCTCGGTGATGAGGCTGAAAAGCCCCTCCAGGGCGCTCTGAAAAAGCCCCTCCAGGCTCTCGGCCCTGAGCCTCAGGCCTACATCTCCCGATATATCCAGCACCTGGTAGGCCATTACAGATTAAGGGTATCACTGGGACAAGCCTTAGTCAACAACTTGTATAAGTTCACTACATATGAGACACCGTATTGGGCAGAGGCCTTATTCCAGGGTACCCATCGTCTCCGGGCTCCGAGACCCTGTAAGCCTGGGCTTGCGCATCGCATGGGGGGCCGTCTCCTCCTGGCCGAGATGGCTCTTGTGCGGGGCTCCGCTGCGCCCTGTCCTTGAGAGTGGAATCCTCTTGCAACGCTGAACCTCTACACCCTTAACTCTGCCTCACATGTATCTGAACTTGTTCACACTTGACAGCCCCTGCCCGGTGTGCTTTAATACACTAAGCCTTTAAAGGTAACCCGGCGAGGTTAACAAGGCTAAAGGAGAGCTAAGTGCAAGAACCGAACCTTTCAGCCTTCCCCCAAGTGGCCGGGAAGGTTTTTTTATGCCCTTATGGCTAAGAAGCTCCTTGATGCCCAGGACATAGACCGGGCCCTCACCCGCATGGGCCACGAAATCATCGAGAAGAACAAGGGCCCCGAGGGCCTCTGCCTGGTGGGCATCCAGCGAGGAGGGGTGCATCTGGCCAGGCGCCTGGCCCAGAAGATCGGCCGCACCGAGGGGACAGAGATACCCGTGGGCTCCCTGGACATCACCTTCTACAGGGACGACCTGAGGATTCGCCGACAGCCCCAGGTGAGGGAGACCCATCTGCCCTTTGATGTGAACGACAAGAAGGTGGTGCTGGTGGACGATGTGTTCTTCACCGGCCGCTCCATAAGGGCCGCCATAGACGCCATCATGGATGTAGGCCGGCCAGCCCTGGTGCAGTTGGCGGTACTGGTGGACAGGGGCCACAGGGAGCTGCCCATAAGGGCCGACTATGTGGGCAAGAACATTCCCACCTCCAGGGCAGAAAGGGTGGAGGTACAGCTTAGGGAGGAGGGCTATGAGGAGGACGCGGTGCTGCTCCTGAGCCCCCAGGAGGCTCAAAGGGATGCTTCGGAGTAAGGACCTCCTGGGTATAAAGGAGCTGCGCAAGGAGGAGATACTGCTCCTTCTCAACACCGCCAGGGCCTTCAAGGAGGTACTCCAGAGGGACATCAAGAAGGTACCTACCCTCAGGGGGCGCACCGTGGTGAACCTGTTCTTTGAACCCTCCACCCGCACCCGCACCTCCTTTGAGCTTGCTGCCAAGCGTCTCAGTACCGATGTGATAAACTTCTCCGCCCCTACCAGCAGCCTGGTGAAAGGCGAAAGCCTCTTGGACACGGCCCTTACCGTGCAGGCCCTGGGGGCCGACATTGTGGTAATAAGGCACGGCTCGGCAGGGGTGCCCCACATGCTGGCCCGGGTCCTCAGGGCCTCGGTGATAAATGCCGGCGACGGCACCAATGAGCATCCCACCCAGGCCCTCCTTGATGCCTTCACCATCCTGCAGCACAAGAAAGCCATCGAGGGCCTCAAGGTGGCCATTGTGGGCGATGTCCTTCACAGCCGGGTAGCCAAGTCCAATATCTACTGCCTGGGCAAGCTGGGCGCCCAGGTGAGGCTTATCGGCCCTGCCACCCTGGTGCTAAAGGCTTTTGAGGCCCTGGGCACAGAGGTCTTCTACAGCATGGAGGAAGGCCTCAGGGGGGTGGATGTGGTGATGACGCTGAGGCTTCAGCTTGAGCGGCAGGGGCGGGGCTACTTCCCCAGCACCGAGGAGTACTTCCAGAAGTGGGGCCTCACCAGGGAGAGGCTTTCCCTGGCCAGCCCAGAGGTGTTGGTCATGCATCCAGGGCCCATGAACAGGGGAATCGAGATTGCCTCCGAGGTGGCCGACGGGCCGGAATCGGTCATCCTGGAGCAGGTCACCAATGGCCTGGCCGTCAGAATGGCAGTGATGTACCATCTGGAGGAGATGAAGAAGGCATGATTCTCATAAAGGATGCCTATGTGATAGACCCCGCGCAGCCCTACGAGGGCCCGGCAGAGCTGCTCATAGAGCAAGGCAGAATAAGGCAGTTCGCCCCTAAGGGTAGGCTCAGAAGGCCACCCAAGGCCCAGGTGGTGGAGGCCCAGGGGCTCTGGGTGCTGCCGGGGCTAATAGACATGCACACCCACTTGAGGGAGCCGGGCTTTGAGCACAAGGAGACCATTAAGACAGGCACCCTGGCAGCCCTTAGAGGTGGCTTCACCACCGTATGCGCCATGGCAAACACCAACCCAGTGAATGACAACGCCGGCATAACCGAGTTCATCCTTCGGAAGGCCCAGGCCGAAGGCCATGCCAAGGTGCTCCCCGTGGGGGCCATCAGTAAGGGCCAGAAGGGCCAGGAGCTGGCAGAAATGGCCCTCATGAAGGACGCCGGCTGCGTGGCTTTTTCCGACGACGGCCATCCTGTGCAGAGCGCCCTTCTTATGCGCAGGGCCCTGGAGTACGCCGCAGGGCTTGATACCCTGGTAATCACCCACGCCGAAGACCCCGCCCTTTCGGAAGGTGGGGTGATGAACGAGGGGCTCCTGGCCCTTAGGATGGGCCTCAGGGGTATACCTGCCCAGGCCGAGGCGGTGGCCGTCTTCAGGGACCTGGCTCTGGCAGCCCTGACAGGCGGCAGGCTTCATGTGGCCCATGTCTCCACGGCCGAGGCGGTAAACCTCATCCGCCAGGGCAAAGACAGGGGCCTCAGGATAAGTGCCGAGACCTGCCCCCATTACTTCAGCCTCACCGAGGAGGCCGTGGAGGGCTACAACACCAATGCCAAGGTCAACCCTCCCTTGAGGACAGAGAAGGACCTCCAGGCCATAAGAGAGGCCCTCAGGGACGGCACCCTGGATGTAATAGCTACAGACCATGCCCCCCATGCTCCGGAGGAGAAGGCCCAGCAGTTTGACCAGGCCCCCTCGGGGGCCTCGGGGCTTGAGACTGCCCTGGCCCTGAGCTTCGCCCTGGTCAGGGAGGAAGTGCTGACGCCCATGCAAATGGTGGAGAAGTTCACTACCAACCCCGCCAGGGTGCTGGGCATTGAGCCCCCTGCACTCAGAGAGGGGGCCGAGGCCAACCTGGTCATCTTTGACCCCGAAAGGGCCTGGACTGTTAATCCCCGGGAGTTCCTCTCCAAGGGCAAGAACACGCCTTTTGAGGGCAAAGAGCTCCAGGGACAGGTGGTGGCCACCGTCTTCAGAGGAGACCTCAGAAAGTGGCTGTAAAGAAGGCACTCCTGGTACTTTCAGACGGCACGGTGTTTGAGGGCGAAAGCTTCGGCGCCTCAGGGGAGGCCATCGGTGAGGTGGTCTTCAATACCTCCATGACGGGGTATGAAGAGATCATAACCGACCCCTCCTACAGGGGCCAGATAGTGACCATGACCTATAGCCAGATGGGAAACTACGGCATCACCCTCAAGGATGCCGAGTCCTTAGGGCCCCAGGTGGAGGGCTTCATAGTTAGAGAATACTTGCCGTTTTTCAGCAACTGGAGGGCCAGGAAGTCCCTGGGACAGTACCTCCAGGAGCACGGGGTGGTGGCCCTGCAGGGGCTGGACACCAGGACCCTCACCATACACCTGAGGGAGCACGGGGCCCAGATGGGGATAATCTCCACCGAGGACCTCGAGCCCCGGAGCCTCCTTCAGAAAGTAAGGGCCCATCCCGGCATAGGGGCCCTGGACTTGGTCTCGGAGGTAAGTGCCCCGGAGCCCTTTACCTGGAAGGAGCCCCTGTGGCACTGGCCCCAGGAGTTTGGGCGTCCTGCCCCCAGGGCTGATAAGCTGGCAGTGGTCTATGACTTCGGGGTAAAGCGGAGCATCCTGAGAAACCTGGTGGAGGTAGGCTTCAATGTCCAGGTAGTACCTGCCAGGACCCCCCTGGAGCAGGTCCTGGAGCTTGGGCCCCATGCAGTGGTGCTCTCCAATGGCCCCGGCGACCCCCAGAGAGCCCCCTATGCCATCCAGACAGCCAGGAAACTCCTGGAGAAGGGAATCCCCGTGCTGGGCATCTGCCTGGGACACCAGATACTGGGACTGGCCATGGGGGGGAGGACCTACAAGCTGAAGTTCGGCCACCACGGCGGGAACCACCCCGTGATGGAGCTTTCCTCTGGCAGGGTGGAAATCACCGCCCAGAACCACAACTACTGCGTGGACATAGAGAGCCTGAAGGGCCAGGTGGAGCTGACCCACAAGAACCTCTACGACGGCACCGAGGAGGGGATGCGCCATGTGGAGCTTCCCGTGATGAGCGTCCAGCACCATCCCGAGGCCGGCCCAGGACCCAACGACGCCCTGCACCTCTTCAGAACCTTCAGAGAGATGGTGGACAAACATGGGCAATCCTGAGGCAATCCTAATCCTCGGAGACTCCAGGGCCATGCCCGAGCTAAGGGACTGCTCCGTTGACCTGGCCGTCACCTCCCCTCCCTACTGGCACCTGAAGGACTACGGCTGCCCTGGACAGATAGGCTACGGACAAAGCCTTCACGCATACCTAAAAGACCTCTACAGGGTCTGGGCGGAATGCTTCAGGGTACTGAGGGAAGGGGCCAGACTTTGCATCAACATAGGGGACCAGTTCGCCAGGGCAGTCCTTTACGGCCGGTATAAGGTCATACCCCTTCATGCAGAGGTAATCGCCCAGTGCGAGCAAGTGGGCCTGGACTTCATGGGCTCCATAATCTGGCGGAAGAAAACCACCATGAATACCACGGGGGGAGCAAATGTGATGGGCTCCTATCCCTATCCTCCCAACGGCCTTGTGGAGATTGACTATGAGCACATCTTGGTCTTCAAGAAACCTGGCAAGACGAAGACTGTTCCTCGTGAAACAAAGGAGGCCTCCAAACTCACCAAAGAGGAATGGAAAGAATACTTCCTGGGCCATTGGCATTTCGGCGGTGCCAGGCAGGGAAGTCCCCGGGGCACTGCCAGCTCTCTGGGGCACCACGAAGCGGTCTTCCCGGAAGAGCTCCCCAGAAGGCTCATAAAGATGTTTTCCTTCGTAGGTGATACCGTGCTTGACCCATTTTTGGGCTCTGGCACTACCATGAAGGCAGCCCTGGAGCTTGGAAGACGCGCCATCGGATACGAGGTAAACAAGAAGTTCCTAGGAATAATCAAAGAGAAGCTGGGGGGTGGAAGCCTCTTTTACACCTTAAAGATAGTGGAAAGAGAAAGGGCCCTGCCAGCCCAGGACATCACCTACAGGCCCTCCGTTAAGGACATAAAACCCAGGGCAAGTTCCGCCAAGACATCGGTGGAAAAGGAGACCCTCTACAAAGTTGTGTCCATATTGGAGCCAAACTCCATAAGGCTCCATGACGGAAGGGCGGTGCAACTCCTAGGCCTGAAAGTGCTCAGGAAGGAACCCGCTCTTCGGTACCTTTCCAGCCGAGTCCGCGGAAAGGAGGTCTTCCTGAGGGTTCCCGACACGGCCAAAAATCCTCCCCTCAAAGCGTATGTGTATCTTAAAAACAGGCTTTTCGTGAACGCTTACATGATTAAGTCGGGCCTGGCAGTGCCAGATGCCGATTGCATTCACCCTCTCAAGGGGAAATTCCAAAAACTCTACAGCGAGGCTATTAGCAGTGCCTAAGGAATGGATACTAAACATTGCTACCAACAGAAAGGTAATCTACAACCTTGAAGTCGTGGAAGAAATAAAAAAGGGGATCCTTGCTCTCGGCGCATGAACCCGGGCTACAGCATAGAGGTCCTGAAGCAGGAGCTCCGCTTCCGCAGCCCTTTCTACAAGGTACAGCGGGGCAGTGTGCTTCACCGGGGGTTCTACAACCCGGAGATGGCCTCCCTCCTGGTCTCCACCGCCTTGGCTGGCGGGATGCTCATTGCCCTGCTGCTTTGGCTGGGCCCCAGGATGTGGCTTTACGGGCTGGCCCTGGTGTGCTTCGCAGGGCTGTTCGTCCTCCTGAGGCTGCTGGTCTTCAGAAGGAGACAGCTCAGCCTGGGCATTGACAAGGCCAAAGGCACCATCACCATTAAGCCTCCCTTGAGGGGCGAGAGGGTCTTTGACCTCTCGGAGCTAAAGGAGCTGCGAAGCAGCCACCATGTGCTGAGCCCTGAAAACCCCGACGGGATTGCCATGGTGGAAAAAATAGCGCTTCAGCACGGCACGGTGATACCGGGCTTCGGCGAGACCCTGGAGCTCTACTCCGTGGAGCTCCTCATGAAGGACGGCTCCCTGTGGTGCATATATGTGGACAAATCCCCCCAGGAGCCGGACAAGATCGTAAAAACCATAAAGGAGTTTTTGGGAAGGGATGCCTAAGAGAACCGACCTCAGGAAGATACTCATAATAGGCTCAGGCCCCATAGTGATTGGCCAGGCCTGCGAGTTTGACTACTCCGGCACCCAGGCCTGTAAGGCCCTCAGGGAGGAGGGCTACGAGGTGGTGCTGGTAAACTCAAACCCCGCTACCATCATGACCGACCCCGAGACCGCCGATGCCGTCTACATAGAGCCCCTTACGGTGGAAAGCCTTGAGGCCATCCTTCGGCGGGAGCGTCCCCAGGCCCTGCTTCCCACCATGGGGGGACAGACAGGGCTGAACTTGGCCGTAGAGCTTTCAGAGGCCGGGGTGCTTCAGGCCCTGGGGGTGGAGCTCATAGGGGCAAAGCTTGAGTCCATAAGGAAGGCCGAGGACAGGGAGCTCTTCCGGGAGGCCATGCGCCGCATCGGCCTTGAGGTACCCAGGAGCGCCGTGGTCAGAAGCCTGGAGGATGGCCTTGAGGCCATAAAGGAAATCGGCTTTCCGGCCATCCTCAGGCCTGCCTTCACCCTGGGAGGCACGGGCGGGGGCATTGCCTACAACATGGAGGAGTTCAGGGAGCTGCTTCAGAGGGGGCTCAAGCTCAGCCTCAAGCACCAGGTGCTCGTGGAACAAAGCGTTCTGGGCTGGAAGGAGTACGAGCTTGAGGTGATGCGCGACCTCAAGGACAATGTGGTCATCATCTGCTCCATAGAGAACTTTGACCCCATGGGGGTGCACACGGGGGACTCCATCACCGTGGCCCCGGCCCAGACCCTTACCGACAAGGAATACCAGAGGATGCGCGATGCCGCCGTGGCCATCATCAGGGAAATAGGGGTGGACACAGGGGGCTCCAACATCCAGTTCGCCATAGACCCCCGGACAGGCCAGATGGTGGTCATAGAGATGAACCCCCGGGTGAGCCGCAGCTCGGCCCTGGCCTCCAAGGCCACCGGCTTCCCCATTGCCAAGATAGCGGCCAAGCTGGCCGTGGGCCTGAGCCTGGAGGAGATACCCAACTCCATCACCAAGGAGACCCCGGCCTCCTTTGAGCCCACCCTGGACTACGTGGTCACCAAGATTCCCCGCTTCGCCTTCGAGAAGTTCCCGGAGGCCGACCCCACCCTTACCACCCAGATGAAGTCCGTGGGCGAGGTGATGGCCATTGGCAGGACCTTCAAAGAATCTCTGCAGAAGGCCATAAGGAGCCTGGAGCAGGACACCTACGGGCTGGAGCCCTTACCGGTAGAGGACGAGGCCCTGAGGGCCAAGCTCAAGGTACCCAACCCCGAGAGGCTGTGGGCGGTGGCCGAGGCCCTGAGGAGGGGTCTTCCCGTCTCGGAAGTACATGCCCTGAGCATGATAGACCCCTGGTTCCTGGAGAACATTCGGCAGATAGTGGAGGCCGAGGAGAGGCTTAAGGCCTCGGGAAGGCTGCCCGAAAGGGAAGAGCTCCTGGAGTTCAAGGCCATGGGGTTTTCCGACAGGAGGCTGGCGGAGCTCCTGGGCCTCCGGGAGGAGGCAGTAAGGGAGCATCGGCGCAGCCTGGGCCTGAGGGCAGCCTACAAGATAGTGGATACCTGTGCTGCCGAGTTCAGGGCCTACACCCCCTACATGTACGGCACCTATGAGAGGCCTTTCTACAAGCTTGGGGCACCGCAGAAACCGGAGGTCTTCTGCGAGGCCAACCCTTCCAGGAGGCGCAAAGTAGTCATCCTGGGCTCGGGGCCCAACCGAATCGGCCAGGGCATAGAGTTTGACTACTGCTGTGTGCATGCCGTCTTTGCCCTCAAGGAGCTGGGGTATGAGACCATCATGGTGAACTGCAACCCCGAGACCGTAAGCACCGACTACGACACCGCCGACAGGCTGTACTTTGAGCCCCTCAGCATCGAGGATGTGCTCAACATAATCCAGACGGAGGAGCCCCAGGGGGTGATCGTGCAGTTTGGGGGACAGACCCCCCTGAAGCTTGCCCTGCCTCTGGAGCGAGCGGGGGCAAGGCTCCTGGGCACCCCGGCCGATGCCATCGACAGGGCCGAGGACAGGAAGCGCTTCAGGGAGTTGCTGGAGAAGTTGGGCCTTCGCCAGCCCGAAAGCGGCACGGCCACCTCCGTGGAGGAGGCCCTGGGGGTGGCCCAGGCCCTGGGCTACCCCGTAATGCTCAGGCCCAGCTATGTGCTGGGAGGAAGGGCCATGGAGATCGTCTATGACGCCGAGGCCCTCAGGGAGTACATGCACAGGGCGGTGAAGGCCTCCCCTGAGCACCCGGTGCTCATAGACAAGTACCTGGAGGATGCGGTGGAGGTGGATGTGGACGCCGTGGCCGACGGGACCCGGGTTTTTGTAGCCGGAGTGATGGAGCACATAGAGGAGGCGGGGATTCACTCAGGCGATTCGGCCTGTAGCCTCCCTCCCCACAGCCTTCCCGAAGATGTGGTTGAGGAGATAAAGCGTCAGGCCAGGGCCCTGGCCCTGGAGCTGGGGGTAGTGGGGCTCATGAATGTGCAGTTTGCCGTAAAGGGCAGGGATGTGTATGTGCTTGAGGTTAACCCCAGGGCCTCCCGCACCGTGCCCTTTGTGGGCAAGGCCACGGGCATCCCTCTGGCCAAGGTGGCCGCCAAGGTAATGGCAGGAAAGACCCTTAAGGAGCTGGGTCTCACCAGGGAGCCGGTGCTGGAGCACATTGCGGTGAAAGAGGCGGTCTTCCCCTTTGACAAGTTCCCCGAGGTGGACACCCTCCTGGGCCCCGAGATGAAATCCACCGGCGAGGTGATGGGCATAGATGTCTCCTTCGGGCTGGCCTATGCCAAGGCCCAAGCAGCCGCCAGAAACATCATCCCCACCGGAGGGAAAATCCTCCTGAGCCTCAGGGACGAGGACAAACCGGCCTCGGTAGCCCTGGCCCAGCGGCTCCTGAAAATGGGCTTTGAGCTCGTGGCCACCCCGGGCACTGCCCGGTACCTCAGGGACAAGGGCCTCAAGGTACTGGCGGTGAACAAGCTGGGGGAGGGAAAGCCCGATGTGCTGGACTCCATAATCAACCGGGAGGTGGGCTTCATCGTTAACACCGTCAGTGATGCCAGGGCCAAGAGGGACTCCCGCTACATAAGAAAAAATGCCCTCCGCTACGGGGTCTCCTACACCACCACCATTGCAGGGGCCAGGGCCATGGTGGAGGCGGCAGACAGGCTGCGCTCGGGCCGGTACAGGACCCAGAGCATCCAGGAGTATCACAGGAGCCCAAGCTTGAGGCAGTAGTGCCTGAAGAGCTCCAGGCCTCGGAGCTCTTCCCGGGAAAGACCGTAGAGTATGCCTTCCCAGTACCGCTGTATCTCCTGGGGCGTGAGGGAGTTTACCCTCCGGGCCGCCTCCTGGGCCACCTGCTTCAGCTCTGTGAAGGCCAGGTGGCGAGCCTCATCCAGGGCCCTCTGGAACTGCCTGGCCTCCCGGGCCTTCTCGGCCCTGGCAATCCAGAGGGCAAACACAAAGGGAAGCCCGGTGTGCTCATACCACAACTGGCCCAGGTCGTACACATGGAAGGCCCTATAGGGCATGTACAGCACCCCGCAGCAGGCAGGCTGCTTCAGCCCCAGCGGTTTGGCCCGCTTTCTGAGCACCATGGCCTCATCGCCGATGGCCAGATAGCCCAGATGCTCCGTAAGGGCGTCCTGCAGGCCGAGAGAGGTGGTCAGCACCTCCACATCCAGGCGGTAGAATTCCTTAAGCACCACCTCCAGGAGGGCCACCGAGGTCTCGGAACGGGCCGTGGCATGCACCCTTCTGCCTCCCAGCTCCTCCAGGGGTACGGGGCTGAAAAGGAGCACGCTCCCAATGGGACCTTTGGAGCCTACGGCGTGGCCCTCCAGGCGGACATACCGCCCCGGGGCCCTCAGATACTCTATGGAGGAAGAAGGGCTTACATCCAGGAGTCCCTCCCTGAGCATACCGTTGAGTTCCGCGGGATGGCCCCTTATGAGCTGCCATGCCCCGCCAAGCCTCCGCAGTCCCCAGAATATGGGGTAGAGATTGAGGTACTCTATCCACCCTACCCTGAGAGTGTTCATCGGCTGAGCCGAAGCACCAGCTCTTCCTCCAGGAGGTCTTCTCTGAGCACCGCCCTGCCCAGCGCCTGGGCAAACTCCAGCACCTCCTGGGGCTCGTAGTAGCAGAGCTGCGGGTCCTTGTCCCTGGCCTTGGCCGAGGGGGCGTTAAAGAGAAGTGCACGCCTGGTGCAGCCCCAGAGCCTTCCGATGACCCTGAGGGCTACCTCCTTCATGCCCTGAAGGTTGTTGTTGAATGTGCCGCAGACGAAGGTGTAGTCAAACTCCCCCGGCGGCTCCTGGGAGCTTGCATCCAGCACCATGAAGGTAGCCTCGGGATGACGCCCCTGGGCTATCCGGACAAAAGCGGGGTTTATGTCAACCCCCGTGTAGTGGACCCTTACGCCTCTTCCCTTGAGGAAGGCGAGCAGGTCGCCCATGCCACAGCCGTAGTCAAGCACCCGGGAGCCCTCCAGCGAATCCTCCCGCAGGGCTGAGAGCATGGCCTGGTAGTGCCTATTCTGTCTTTCCTGACTGGCCCAGCCCAGGGCCTGGGGGCCAGGGCCGAAAAGCCCAAGTCTCTGCTCATAAAACCTCACCAAGTAGTCCCTGAGGAGCTCCAGCTCCATGGGGATTATTTTAACAGAGTGCTTTCAGGTCCTCCCCTGGAGGTTCCTCAGCTCCCGGGGACTTACCAGGGGCTGCAGACAGCCCTGGGGGCCACAGGGCAGCACCCGGCCCTCGTGCCTGCTTCCATAGGAGATGACCTTGAAGGGCCTGAGGAGGCGCCTGCAGGCCCTGCCCAGGGGGCCCGAGGGAGGAGCTTGCACCCTGAGAACGAGGTAGTTGTAAAACCCGTCCATGGCATAAAAGTAGCTACTGGCGTAAAGCCCCAGTTCCGTGGCCCTTGCCGCGAAGGCCTCCAGGGCCCTCTTGGCCTCCTGGAGGTAGCGGCCCCTGTCGGTCATGCCCCAGAGCCTCAAGAGCGCCCATATGGCCAGGGCATTACCCGAGGGATGAGGCACATCCTCTATGCTCTTCAGTCTAAGGCCGGCCACCTCCGAGGCAGTGTCGTAGAACCCACCCTCGGGGGCGCGGAAGTCCTCAAGCAGGATGTCTGCCAGGCCCTGGGCATTCCGAAGGAGCCCCTCGTCGGCTCTGGCCTCGTAGGCATCAAGCAGGGCATGAATCATGTGCACATAGTCATCCAGGAGCCCCTCCACCCCCTGGGTGCGAAGGAGCCTGCCGCCCCTCAGGTGCTTCTCAAGGAGCCTCCCCAGGCTCCTGAGGGCAAAGTCCCTGAGGTGCCTGTCCGCAAGGACCTCATAGGCCTGAAGATAGGCCGATATGCACAGGCCGTTTACGGAGCTGTAAAGGCTCCTGTCCACAAAGGGGGCTGGCCTTTTCAGCCTCAGGGCCAGGAGCTTGTCCTTTGCAGAGGCAAGAGTTCGTGCTACCTCCCTCAGGCCCATGCCCGTAGCCTGGGCGACCTCCTTAAGGCCCCTGGCCACATAGAGGACCTTTCTTTCGGGCTCGTGAGGGAGCTGACCTCTGGGGCCTGTAAGATGCATGGCCAAGACCTTGAACTCCTGGGCGCTGAGGGCCTTCTTCATCTCCTGGTAGCTCCAGGTATAGTAGGCCCCTTCCTGGCCCTGGGTGTCGGCGTCCTGGCTGGTATAAAAGCCCCCCTGGGGGGCCTCCAGGGTAGCCCTGAAGAAAGACACGATACCCCGGGCCACATCCCTGAACAGGGGCTCCCTCAGGAGCCTCCAGGCCTGGGCATAGCAACCCAGCAGCCAGGCGTTGTCCTCGGCCAGTTTCTCAAAGTGAGGAACTATCCAGGCCTCGTCCACGGAGTAGCGATGAAATCCCCCGCCCAGTTGGTCGTACACGCCTCCCAGGGCCATCTGGGTGAAGGTCCTCCTCAGCACATGCTCCGCCCAGGCACTGGGGGCAAGGTACCATCGGGCCATGAGGAACCGGAGGAGCCCGGGCATGGGGAACTTGGGCGCCCCTCCGAAGCCGCCGGCCTGGGGGTCAAAGGAGGCCTGGATTGCCTGAAGGGCCTCCTGGAGCATCTCTGGAGTAATCGCCCCGGGCCGATGGAGGGAGGGCGCCGCCCTTAGGTGCTCCAGCAGTTTTCCCGACAGCTCCTGGAGGCCGGCCTTGTTTTCCCTGTAAGCCCTGAGCACCTGCTGAAGCACCCTCTTGAAGGCGGGCCTCTGGGGGGTATCCTCGGGGGGAAAGTAGGTGCCCCCGAAGAAGGGCCTCCCCTCAGGGGTAAGGAAGATGCTGAGGGGCCAGCCCCCGGGAATGCCCATTACCGCCAGGGCCTGCTGGTAGCGCCTGTCTACCTCGGGCCTTTCATCCCGGTCAAGTTTTACGGGAATGAAGTTCTCGTTGAGAAGGCGGGCCACCTCGGCGTCCTCAAAGCTCTCCCTGGCCTGCACATGGCACCAATGGCACCACACCGCCCCGGAACTGAGAAACACCGGTCTGTCCTTCTCCCGCGCCTCCCTGAAGGCCTCTTCTCCGTAGGGACGCCACTGCACGGGCTGCCGGGCTGCCTTCCTGAGATATGGGCTCCGGGCCGAGGCCAGCTGGCTCATAACCCCATGATAGCAGAAAAACCGGGGCTGAAAAGCCCGCTGCTTCCGTAGAGCCCGAAATTGTGTGTTAACATACATGACATGCCGAGGCGCTACGTAGTGGGCATAAGCGGGGCCAGCGGGGTGCTCCTGGGGGTAAGGCTCCTGGAGGAGCTTCTCCTCAGGCCCTTGGAGGTGCACTGCGTACTTACGGCCCCGGCCGAGCTGATCATGAAAAAGGAGCTGGGCCTTGACAGGCAGGGCCTGAGGAGGCGCTTCCGGGCGGAGCTCAGGGACAAGAGCCTCCGCCTCTATGCTGACAGCGAACTTGCCGCCCCCATAGCCAGCGGCTCCTTCCGTACCGAGGCCATGGTGGTGGCCCCCTGCTCAGTGAAAACCCTCTCGGGGATTGCCCACGGTTATGCCTCGGGGCTTCTGGAGCGGGCTGCCGATGTGCACATAAAGGAAAGAAGGCTCCTGGTGCTGGCCCCCAGGGAGATGCCCTTCAGCGTCCTTCACCTGGAGTGCATGCTCAGGTTGGCCCGCCTGGGAGTGGTGATTGCCCCTCCGGTGATGGGCCTCTATCCCCGGCCCAAGAGCGTGAAGGAAATGGTGGACTTCCTGGTGGGCAAGCTCCTGGACGCCCTGGGCCTGGAGCACGAGCTTTACCGGCGCTGGGAGGGCTAAAAGAGCAGCACCGAGACCCCGGCACCCAGAAGCACTACATACACTATCTCCGCCCCTCTAAGGAGAGCCCCTGCCGAGGCAGCAAACAGGAGGGCCTTGGCTACATCCCAGTCAGCAGAGAGGGCAAACCGCAAGGTGACAAACAACAACAGGCCCACGAAGCTACACAGTACCCCCCTGGTAGCCCGGTGAAAGAGCACCGAGCCCCTAAGCCGGGCAAACACAGGGGCCAGGAGCACCAGTACGCTGAGCGAAGGGGTAAAGACTGCCACGGTGGCCACCAGTGCCCCCACAAGCCCCCGCACCATGTAGCCTATGAAGGTGGCGGTTATCACTACGGGCCCGGGGGTCACCTGTCCCAGGGCCACACCGTCCATGAAGACCTCCGGCTGGAGCCATCCCCTCACCTTCACCACCTCATGAAGCAGAAGGGGAAGGGCAGCGAAGGCCCCGCCGAAGGCAAAGAGGTCCACCTTCATCATTACAACGGCCAGGCTGAAAAGCTCTCCGTCCAGCAGATAAAGCGCCGCCAGGACCAGGGCCACGGCCAGACCTATCGTTAGGGCCTGCCTTGCTACAGAGGCGGCACCCCCGTGGGGAGCACTGGGCAATGCCCCTGGTGCCAACTCCCTGTAGAGAAAAATCCCCGCCAGGGCGGCGCCACCTATTACGGCGAAAGGGCTCAGCCCCTGAAGCAGAAGCCCCGCTGCCAGGAGGGCAAGGAGGAAATCTCTGGGATTATGCAGGAGCCGCCGCCCAAAGCCCCAGGTGGCATTGAGCACTATGGCCACCACTATGACCTTCAGGCCCTGAAACAGGGCCACCACTCCCCCAAGCTCCTGCCCCCAGACATACAGGGCCGAAAGAGAAAGCATGAGGAGAAAGGCCGGAAGGGCAAACCCCAGAAAGCTTACCACCGCTGCCATGGGCCCCGAGGCCCTCAGGCCCACATAGGCCGCCATCTGAAGCGCTGTGGCCCCTGGTATGGCCTGGCAGAGCACTACCCCTTCGTTAAAGTCATCCTCCGAAAGCCACCCTTCCTTGCTCACGGCCAAGGCCTTTATGTAGGCCACCATGGCCGGGCCTCCAAAGGCCACAAGGCCAAGCCTGAGAAAGGGCAGGAAGAACCTCTTAGGGGAGATACCTCTGGGCAAGGCGAAGCTCGTAGTCCTCAAGATGAAGGGGCCTTCCCAGGGCCATGGACAGCTTGGTGAGCTTGAAGTTCAGCTCCCTGAGCCTCCTTACTCGCTCGGCGTCGTCATCCAGGCTCTGAAGAAGCTCCCTTAGACTGAGGACCTCCTTCTTGAGCTCCATCTCCGGGGGCAGATAGCCGGCCCCCTTGAGCACCCTGTAGGCCATCCTGAGCTCCTCGGGCACGAAGGGCTCCTCCTTCAGCCTGAGGGGTTTGCCCCTGCCCGGCAGGTCGTCAAGGACCCCCTCCTTAAGGGCCTCCTGTATTTTTCGCTCAGCTATGAGCCTTAAGGCGTCCAAGGAGCCACTCCGCCCACTCCGCTATGCCCTGCCCCTTGGTGGCAGAGACCTCAAATATCCTGATGGAAGGGTTAAGGGAAAGGACATCCTCTCTGAGTCTTTCCACATCCACATCCAGGTGGGGCCTGAGGTCCATCTTGTTAAGGAGCAGTACCTCTGAGGCCTGAAACATCAGGGGATACTTGAGGGGCTTGTCCTCACCCTCGGTGATGCTCAGAAGCATGCACTTCATATGCTCGCCCACATCAAACTCGGCGGGGCATACCAGGTTGCCCACATTCTCTATGAACAGGAGGTCCAGCTCTTCCAGGGGGAGGCCCTCCACGCCCTGGCGCACCATGCTGGCATCCAGGTGGCAGGCCCCTCCGGTGTTGAGCTGCACCACGGGCACCCCCAGGGCCCCGATGCGCTCGGCATCGCGGCTTCCCTGGATGTCGCCCTCCAGCACCCCCACCCTCACCCTGCCTCTCAGGGCCCTGATGGTGGCCTCAAGCAGACTGGTCTTGCCCGCCCCGGGAGAGGACATCACGTTTAGCACAAACACCTTCCGCTGCCTGAACAGGGCCCGGTTTTCCTGGGCCAGCCTCTCGTTGGCCTCAAGGATTCTGCTTACCACGGGTATCTTCATGGCTCCTACTCTGCCTCCATCTGCAGGACGTCAAGCTCCCTACCCCCCCGGAGCCTGAACCGGGGGCTCCGGCAGTGGGGGCAGGCCAGCACAAACTGTTCCCAGCACTCAAAGGGCCTTCCGCACTCCAGGCACTGCCCCTGAAGGGGCACCCGCTCCACCACAAGCTCCGCCCCTTCGAGGGGGGTGTCAAGCTTCATGGCATCAAAGGCGAACCTCAGGGCCTCCACCACCACCCCCGTGGCGGCCCCCACCCGCACCGAGATACTCTTTACCTCCCTGAGACCCCAGCGCCTCAGGTGCTCCTGGGCTATGTCTATTATGCCCTGGGCAATGGAGGCCTCATGCACCTTCCTTCTCCAGGCGCTCCTTTTCCTTCTCGTAGGCCTCCTTGCCTGCCTCCACGGCGCTCTTCAGGAGGGACTTCTTCTCCTGGATGGTCTCCTTGCCCTTCTTTACGGTGTCGGAGACCTTCTCCTTCACCTCCTCCAGGTATCCCTCGGCCTTGTGCCTTACTTCTTCCTTCAGCCCCTTGATGCGCTCCCTGGCCTCCCTGCCCGAGGCCGGGGCAAACAGCAGGGCCGCCCCAGCGCCCACCATGGCACCCATGAGGAAGGCCAGAATCACCCTGCTTCCTTCGCACCTGTCCTCTGCCATGCCCTAACCCCCCTTCCTGAGGAGATTCTTTACCAGCACCTCCAGGGCCGTCTTCAGGCCTGCCTTTATGCCCACTGCGCTGGCCCTGGCCTTGGTGGCCACCTCGTCAGTAAGTTCCACAAGTCCCTTAAGGCCTTCGGCTGCCCCTCTCAGAGAGGCGCTTACCTGGCGCACATCGTCCACCACGCCTCCGGCCTGCTCCTGGATTTCCCTGAGGCGCTTGAGGGCCTCCTGCAGCTCCTTTAGCGTAGGCAGGAGCTGGGCCTCGGCGCGGTCCATGAAGCTCCTCAGCCTCTGGGCCGTGGCCCTAAGCTCCAACAGCAGGGCCACCGCAAAGCCCGCCAGCAGGGCAAACACCACAACTGCAACCACTGCCACCACTTCCAGCATCGGTAATAGTGTAATGCATCAGGAAGCTACTGTCCATACTCCGTGCCCCAAGCCCATCCGAGAGCTACCCGGAGTCCCTATGCCGCTTCCTTAAAGCCGTCTCCAAAGCCCAAGGCCTTCCTGGGACAGGCCGAAACACACATAGAGCATTTTATGCAGTCGCCATCGGTCATCACGCCAGGGCTGAACCTATATGGCCTGAGCTGCATAGGGCAAAGCTTGGAGCAAACCCCACAGTTAGTGCATTCGCCTCTTATGTGAAGCCTCCTGCCCCTGGAGAGCCAGCTGCCTATCGTCCCCACAGGACATATGTGGCACCACAGGCGATGATGAACCACAACTCCTGCCAGTAGCCCCACCGCAGTGGTCATGGTGAGGAGCCTTACCATCGCAAGCCCCATACCCTCTGGCTCCGGCCATGCCAGATATAGCTGCCCACCCAGCGTCCCGATAAGTAAGGAAAGCACCGCCACCCTAACGCCCCTTCTGCGCAGCACTGCCGGCACCGCCTTCTTGGGGCTGAGCCTTGAGAGAAAAAGGTCATAAAAACTTCCCCTGGGACACATCCAGTCGCACCAAGCCCGGCCATTGTAGATCGCCACCAGGAGTGCACCCGCCATACAGAAAAGCAAAAAGAAACCCAACAGCGGATAAAACCATCCGCCGACCACAACAAGCGGCAGGACGAACCAGACATACCCCTGAAGCCTTGCCCTCTTCTGCCTCAGTTCTTTAAGCGACATCCCTTCCCTCCTTCTCGCCTTTTTTTCATATTAACATATTCAAATATGTTTATTCAAATAGGGAGGGAGGCCCTTTACAGTACCTTCAAGGCCTCGTGGAGGGCCCTCAGCAGGAGGGCCATCCTGGGATAGTCCAGGGTGTGGGGTACATCGGCAGGGCTGTGGTAGTAGGGGTTGCGGTAAAAGGCCGTGTCCGTGACCATCAGGGCCTGGTAGCCCGCCTGCCAGAAGCTCCAGTGGTCTGAGAAGCTCACCCCTGGCACCAGGGCAGGGGCAGCGAGGCTTTCCACGGGGATAAGGCCTGTGTCCTTCATAGCCCTGTGGAGCCTCCTTACCAGGGCCCTGGAGGAGGTGTTTCCCACCAAGGCGACGAAGTTCCCCCTGGAGGGGTAGCGCCAGCGGAAAAACGGCAAGGGGTAGAGCTGGGAGTCCTCCCTGTCCGTGTAGTAGCCCACCATCTCCAGGCTGAGCATTCCCAGGAGCTCCTGCCCCCCAAGGCTTGCGGCATACACATAGCTTCCCATCCGCGAGGAGCCGAACACGGGAGGTTCCTCCAGCGAGAAGGCCACGAAGTGAACCTTCCTTCCCCCGGCATCCTTGGACCACAGCCTGGCAAGCTCAAGGAGCAGGCCTACTCCGCTGGCATTGTCGTCGGCCCCGGGGGAGCCCTCCACCGTGTCGTAATGGGCTCCCACCACCAGGGCGGGCCCCTGGCCCTCGGCCACTGCCTCTATGTTCAGATAGGTGCCCCCTTCGTAGCGGAAGGGCTGGGCCCTGGGACTATAGCCTGCCTGGCGGAAGCGCTCCTGGATGAACTCCGCCGCCTCCTGAAGGGCCCTGATGTTCCGCCAGCTCCTGGGCCCGATGCGGCCTGCCAGGTGCTCTACCGCTGTCCTGAGGGCCTCCTCCTCAGCTGGCAGGGGCCTGCTGTGCAGTCCTTTGGACCCAGATGGGACCAAAGCCTCCCTCCTGGTAAACCCTGGCCAGCCCCAGCCTGAGAACCTCCAGCAGGGCCAGGAAGGTCACCACCAGCATGGCCCTGCTGGCCCCCTGGGGGAAGAGCTGCTCAAACCTCACCGGCCCGGAGGAGCCCTCCAGGCTCTCCAGGATGGCCGAGATGCGGTCCTTCACCGTCAGGCTCTCCCGGGTAATGCTGACCACCTCGGGAGGGGTCCTCTTCAGCAGCTCCTTGAAGGCCCCCAGGAGGTCAAAAAGGCTGAGGTCGTCAAACAGGTAGAGCCTCTCCTGGGCCTTCTGGGCAGGCTCCTCTGGAGGTCTCAGGAGTATGGGGGCCCACTGCTGGCCCCGCTCCTTTAGGGCCAGGGCCGCCTCCTTCAGGGCCTGGTACTGCAGGAGCCTTTCCACCAGCTCGGCCCTGGGGTCCTCGGCCTCGCCCCCCTCTTGGGCCTCCTGGGGCCGAGGAAGGAGCATCTTGGACTTTATCTGCACCAGCGTGGCGGCCATGACCAGGAACTCCCCGGCCACCTCCAGGTTGAGCTCTTTCATCATCTGGAGATACTCCAGATACTGACGGGTGATGAGGGCTATGGGTATGTCGTATATGTCTATCTCGTTTTTCCTTATGAGGTGAAGCAGTAGCTCCAGGGGCCCTTCAAAGACCGGAATCTTTATGGTGTAGGGCTTTGCCTCCATGGGCCGCTCTATTTTAGCAGAAAAGGGGCCTGTGATAGAATTCTCATATATGCCCAGGGCTTTCATAGGTTGTAGTGGATTTTCCTACCAGCACTGGAGGGGGGTCTTCTATCCCCAGGGGCTTGCCATGGGCAAGTGGCTGGGCTACTACGCCGAGAAGTTCGGTACCGTGGAGCTCAACGTGACCTTCTACAGGCTGCCCCAGGAAGGGGCCTTCAAGAAGTGGGCATCTGAAACCCCCCAGGACTTCTGCATAGCTCTGAAGGGCAGCCGGTTCATCACCCATATAAGGAGGCTCAGGGAGCCCGAGGAAGCCCTCCAGCGTCTCATGGAGAGGGCCGGGCTCCTGGGCAGAAAGCTTTCCGTGTTCCTGTGGCAACTGCCCCCGGGGTTCAAGGCAGACCCTGGAAGGCTTGAAGGGTTTCTCAAGGCCCTCGGGCCCTACAGGCGCTACAGGCATACCTTTGAGTTCAGGGAGGCCTCGTGGATAAGCCCTCGGGTGGAGGAACTCCTGAGGCAGCACAACGCAGCCTTCTGCATGGCCGATTGGCCCCCCTTTGTTGATGAGCTTCCCCTGACGGCAGATTTCGTCTACATTCGCCGCCATGGCCGGGGCGGAAGCTACAGCTCCTGCTACAGCTCCGAGGAGCTCAAGGCAGATGCCCGGCGCATCAGGGGCTATCTCAGGAAAGGCAAGGATGTGTATATATACTTCAACAACGATGCCTTCGGCTATGCCCCCCAGAATGCCCTTGAGCTCAAGAGGCTCCTTAAGGCATGAAGAACCGCCAGGTGGCCAGAGTATTCAACGAGATTGCCAACCTCCTGGAGATAAAGGGGGAGAATCCCTTCAGGGTGAGGGCCTACCGCAGGGCCGCCCAGAACATAGAGGGCCTCTCCAAGGATGTGGCCGAAATCAGCCCTGAGGAGCTGAGGAAAATCCCCGGCATAGGGGAAGACCTGGCCCAGAAGATAGCCGAGATAGCCCGGACCGGCACCATAAGGCTCTACGAGCAACTCAAAAGCGAGGTGCCCCAGGGCCTGAGCCTGCTACTTCAGGTGCCCGGGCTCGGCCCCAAGACGGCCAAACTGCTTTATGAGAAGCTGGGGGTCAAGTCGGTACAGGAGCTTGAGGCCCTGGCCAGAGAGCACAAACTGAGGGGCCTTCCGGGCATCCAGGCAAAGACCGAGGAGAACATCCTCAAGGGCATCCAGATGCTCAAGCGCAGCAAGGAGCGGCAGCCCCTGGGCAAGGTGCTGCCCCTGGCCCAGGACCTCATGGAGCACCTGGGACGGGCAGCCCCGGTGAAGAAGCTCTGCGTGGCAGGCAGCCTCAGAAGGGCCAAAGAGACTATAAAGGACATAGACCTCCTGGCTACCTCGGAGGAGCCCATGGCCGTGATGAACGCCTTTGTGCATCTGCCGCATGTGAGGGAGGTGCTCCTGAAGGGTCCCACCAAGAGCAGCGTGGTGCTGGAGGAAGGCATCCAGGTGGACCTGAGGGTGGTGGAGGAGGACTCCTTCGGTGCCGCCCTGGCCTACTTCACCGGCAGCAAGGCCCACAACATCCGCATAAGAGAGATGGCCCTAAAGGCAGGGCTGAAGGTCAACGAGTACGGCATATTTGACGAGCGGGGAAAAAAGCTGGGCGGGGCCAGGGAGGAGGATGTCTACAGGCTCCTGGGCCTGCCCTACATCCCCCCTGAGTTGAGGGAGGACAGAGGGGAGATAGAGGCCGCCCTTGAAGGGCGTCTGCCCAGGCTGCTGGAGCTCCAGGACATCCTGGGGGACCTGCATGTACACTCCCGCTACAGCGACGGCAGCCACAGGCTCCCCGAGCTCGTTCAGGCCGCCAGGGACAGGGGCTACGCCTACATAGCCATCACCGACCACTCCAAAGGCCTGGGAGTGGCCAAGGGCCTTACGGCAGAAAGGCTCATGGAGCAGATTAGGGAAATAGAGGCGCTGAACAGGAAACTCCGGGGCTTCAGGGTGCTTACAGGCGTGGAGGTGGACATTCGCAGCGACTACACCCTGGATTTGCCAGACGAGGTCCTGGCCAGGCTGGATGTGGTCAACGCCTCCATCCACTCGGGCTTCAGGCAGTCCAGAGAGCAACTCACCAGGAGGCTTGTCTCGGCTATGAAGAACCCCTATGTGAACATCATCGCCCATCCTACCGGCAGGCTCCTGGGAGAGCGGGACGCCTATGAGCTGGACATCCAGGAGGTGCTCCGCACCGCCAAAGAGACGAGCACCGCCCTGGAGATAAACGCCTACCCCATGAGGCTTGACCTCAACGACACCCACGCCCGCATGGCCAAGGAGATGGGCATCCCCTTGGTGATAAGCACCGACACCCATCTGTTGGCCCAGTATGAGTTCATGCACTACGGGGTGAGCATAGCCCGGAGGGCCTGGCTCAGGAAAGAGGACATCCTGAACTCCCTGCCCCTGAAAGCCCTCCTTCAGGCCCTGAGGCGAAAGAGACCTCAAAGGGCCACAACTCGTTGACACGCCTTGATTTTCCCTGATATACTCTGCAAGAGGAGGAGCGTGCTCTATGAGCCTGGTAGGCAGGCTTGAGGACCTGGCCATCTCCGACATCTTCCAAATACTGGGGGTGGGCAGAAAGACCGGTACCCTTATTGTGCGGAGCGAAAGGGGCACGGCCCTTATCGTGTTCAAGGGGGGTGCCATCGTAAGGGCCGAGGCCACCGCCCTGGGCGACACCATCGGGGAGGAGCTCCTCAGGGCAGGGCTCCTGAAGCCCTCGGTGCTGCAGATGGCCCAGGGCGTAAAGAGAAGCCTACCCCAGAAACCCATGGCGGAGATTCTCCTGGAACTGGGCGCCGTCAAGCGGGAGACCCTGGAGCGGGCCACCAAGAAGCGCATCCAGCGAGTAATCACGGAGCTTCTTCAGTGGGAGGAGGGAGAGTTCTCCTTCGAGCTTGACGAGCTGAGCGTAAACGGCAAGGCGGAGCTCCACGACCAGGGCTGGGAGCTCTCCAAGGGCCTCTCGGCCGAGTATGTGCTCATGGAGGGCGCCAGGGTCTATGACGAGCTCTCCCACGGCATCATGACCGAGGAGGAAGAGGAACCCCCGGCAGAGGAGCCCTGGGAGGAGGACTGGGCCGCCCCCCCGGAGAGGAAGGACATATCTTCCCTGAAGGCCCTCACCCAGGAGCTCAGGTTTCCCAACAGCACCTCCGAAATCACTCTCCTCATCCTCCGGTTCGCCAGCGACATCTTCCAGCGGGGGGTGCTGTTCATGGTGGCCCCCGAGGAGATGGCCGGGCTGGGGCAGTTCGGCCTGGACATAGAGAGGGCAGACGAAAAGATAAGGGAGATAACCCTCCCCGTAGGGGAAAGCCCCTTCCTTCAGCGGGTGCTCCAGGAGGGCAGGCCCTACAAGGGCCCCCTGCAGAAGGACAAGATAACCGAGTTCATGCTCAGGGAGCTGGGCGGAGGCTGGCCCGCCGAGGTGGCCCTGTTTCCGGTGATGGCCGAGGGCAAGACGGTGGCCCTGCTTTACTGCGACAACATCTCCGGCGAGCCTATGCCCACCACCGAGGGGCTGGAGATATTCATCAGCCAGGCCGGTCTGGCCCTGGAGAAGGCACTGCTTCAGAGGAGGCTTCAGGAGATGCTCAGAAGGAAAGAGGGATGATTTTTCCTTCCGAGTTTGTTAAAATTCCCCCAGCCCTGAAGTCATGAAGTCCATCCTGATCGTTGAGGACTCGGCCACCACCAGGGCCCTCATAAGGGCCGTGGTAGAAGAGGCCGGCGAGTTTGAGACCGTGGAGGCGGCCACAGGCTTCGAGGCCCTCAAGCAACTGCCCACCAGGGAGTTTGACCTCATCATTACCGATATCAACATGCCCGACATCAACGGCCTGGAACTCATAAACTTCGTCAAGACCAACCCCCGGTACAGCCACATTCCCCTGGTGATAATCAGCACCGAAAAGAGCGAGGAGGACAAGAAGAGGGGTCTCGCCATCGGCGCCAGCGCCTACATAACCAAGCCCTTCAAGGCCAAGGAGCTTCAGGAGACCATCAAAGAGGTCCTCAAGCTGTGAAGCCCTCGGACAAGGAGTTCATCGCCGAGGCCGACGAGACCCTCCAGGAGGCCGAAAGGCTCCTTCTGGAGCTACAAGAGGCAGGAGCAAACCCCGAGGTCATCAACGCCCTGTTCAGGGCCTTCCACACCTTGAAGGGCCTGGCAGGGCTGTTTGGCCACCAGGGAATTACCGACCTGAGCCACGCCCTGGAGGGCCTGCTGGATGACCTGAGGCTGGGCAGGACCAAGTTCTCCGACGAGCTGGTGGAGTTCCTCCTTCAGAGCACCGACACCTTGAAGGCCCTGGTGAAGGCCGTGAAAGAAGGAACGAGCCTGGATGTAGCCCCCCACTTGAGGGCCGTGGAGGAGTTCCGCAGGCTCCATGCTGCCCAGCAGCAGGGCCCTTCCCTGGAGGGGCTCATTGATGGGTCCATCCTGAAGGTGCTTTCCCAGTACGAGGAGCACAGGCTGAGGGACAACATCCGCCAGGGCCTGGGCATCTACATGCTCAGGAAGGTCTTCAGCATGGAGGAGTTCGACAAGGCCCTCCAGGGCATAACCGCCCGGATAAAGGAGCTGGGGGAGCTGCTGAGCACCCTGCCTTCTGCCGAGGGGGTGCCCGAGGGACACCTGGGCTTCAGCCTCCTGTTTGCCAGCAGAAGACCCCTCCAGAGCCTCAGGGAGGAGCTCGACCCTGAAGTGCAAGAACTCCTGGAAACCAAGGCCCCCAAAGCAGAGACCAAGCCCCTGTCCCTCAAGAGCACCTCCAGCACCGTAAGGGTGGACATAGAGAAGCTTGACAGGATACTGAATACCATTGGAGAGATGGCCCTCACCAAGGCAGCCGTCAAGCGGGTAGCGGAGGAGCTGCGGGAACACTACGGCTATGCCCCCCTGGTGCTGGATGTGTACAAGATCTTCCAGAGCCTGGACAGGCGCCTGGAGGAGCTTCAGGCCCAGGTGCTGGAGATAAGGATGGTGCCCGTGGGGCAGATATTCAGCCGACTGGCCCAGGTCATCAGGCGCTACGGCAGGGAAAGCGGCAAGCAGATAGAGGTGCTCATGTACGGCGAGGACACCGAGATAGACAAGTACCTGGCCGAGGAGGTCATAGACCCCCTGGTGCACATAGCCCGAAATGCCATAGACCACGGCATTGAACCTCCCGAGGAAAGGAAAAGGGCCGGCAAAAAGCCCACAGGCACCATAACCCTCAGGGCCTACCAGAGGGGGAACCATGTGCTCATAGAGGTCAGCGACGACGGCCGGGGCATATCGGCCAAGGCCCTCAGGGACAAGGCCGTAAGGATGGGCCTCCTGGAGCCAGGGGCAGAGCTCCAGAGAAGGGAGCTCCTGGAGCTCATCTTCACTCCGGGCTTCAGCACCAAAGAGACTGCCAGCGAGGTCTCAGGCCGGGGGGTGGGCCTGGACATCGTTCGGGACAAGCTTTCCCTGCTGGGCGGCTTCGCCGAGGTCAGCACCACCGAAGGGCAGGGCACCACCTTCACCCTTACGCTGCCCATAACCCTGGCCATCATAAAGGCCCTCATGGTGCGGGTAGGCCAGGAGCGCTTCGCCATCCCCCTTACCTCCATAGCGGAGACCACCGCCCTGAGGCCCCAGGAACTGCAGAGGGTGGAAGGCCGAGAGGTATACAACCTCAGGGGCAATGTGCTCCCTGTGGCCAGGGTGGCCCACATCTTCGACCTGCAGGCAGAGCAGTCCGAGAGGCTCTTCATGGTGGTAGTGGGGGTGGGAGAGCGCAAGCTGGGCCTCCTGGTGGACGAACTCCTGGGGCAGCAGGAGGTGGTGATAAAGTCCCTGGGCGGATATTTTAAGCCCCTGAGGGGCTTTGCGGGGGCTGCCGAGGTGGGAAGGCACGAGGTAGTGCTGGTAATGGATGTGGAGGCTGTGATGGAGGAGTCCCTGAGCAGGCACAGGGGGGCGCTGAATGTTTGAGACTTACTATGGCCTAAGCCGCAAACCCTTCAGCAAGACCCCAGACCCCAGCTTCCTGTACCTGAGCCGGGCCCACGAGGAGGCCCTGGCCAGGCTCCAGTATGCCGTGGAGGAAAAGGAGCTGGCGGTGCTCACAGGAGAGATAGGCTGTGGCAAGACCACCGTGACCAGGGCCCTGGTGGACTCCCTGGATGAACAGCGCTACAAGGTGGTGATGCTCCTTAACCCCAGGCTCACCGCGGCGCAGTTTCTGCGCACCCTGGCCAGGCGCCTGGAGGTGTCCGCCCCCGCGGGGTTCAAGGACGACCTCCTGGAGGCCCTGTACGCCAAGGTGTACGAGCACTACCAGGCGGGCATCACCCCGGTAATAATCATAGACGAGGCCCAGCTCATACCGGGGAAAGAGACCTTTGAGGAAATAAGGCTCCTTACAAACTTCCAACTGGATGACGCCAACCTCCTGAGCCTCATCCTGGTGGGCCAGCCGGACCTCCGCAGACGCCTCAACCACAGGGCCTATATGCCCCTGAGGCAGCGCATAGGCCTGTACTACCACCTGGGGCCCCTGCCCGAGGAGGAACTGCAGGGCTACATAGAGCACCGCCTCAGAAGGGCCGGAAGGACAGAGCCTCTCTTCAGCCCCGAGGCCATAAGGGCCCTCTACAGATACTCGGGGGGAATACCCAGGCTCATCAACAGCCTGGCCACCACCGCGCTGCTTGAGGGAATGAGTGCCGAGGCCCCGCTCATAGAGGCCCCCTTAGTGGAGGCGGCCGCCAGGGAGCTGGGGCTTGACGGCCCGAGGCTTAACTAAAAGGGCCAGAGGCGCCGCTTCCTTCTGCGCTGCCTCTGCCTCTTGACCTCTATGCCGTAGCGCATCTCCTTCATGAGGGCCAGCATCTCCTCCTGCATCCTGGCGATGTCCTTGGCAGCCGCCAGCAGGGAGGTCAGGGTGTTCTCCACAAAGGTGGCGGTCTCCTGGAAAACCCTTCCGGTCTCACTAAGGGACTGGCGAAGGGCCGAGACCTCAGCCCTCAGGTCCCGGAGGGCCTCCGGGGCCTCGGCCCCAGGGGCCCCCTGGGCTACCTGTACTCGCTCCTCGTAAGCCTCACCAGGGGCCTCCTCCGCAGCCTCCTGGGCAAGCTCCACGGCTGCCTCCTCCGGGGCTTCCCCAGTGGCAGTCCCTGCGGCGGTCTCCTCCAGTGTTTCTGCCGCCTCCTCCACGGCCTCCGCGGGGGTTAATGCCTCTTCCAGCTGGCCCTCTTCTACGACAACCTCGGCGGGGGGCACCTCTAACGCGGTGGGCTCAAACTCAGGTTCTTCAAACAGGGCCCTTGCAGGCTCCTCCTTCTCTTCCTTCTCAGCGCCCAACTGCACCTGATAGCGCCTGGAGAAGTCCTTGATAAGCAGCCTGGTTATGGCCTCGAAGGTCTCCTGCACCCCCACATCGTTGATGGCCTCGGCAGGGATGGCCTGGTAGCCTTGCTGGTTGAGGTCCCTGTCCAGCTCCTGTATCGAGAGGATGTTGGGCAGGTCGCGCTTGTTGTACTGAAGCACCAAGGGGATGGAGTCCGGGTCTATGTTGTTGGCCTGCAAGTTCTCCCTCATGTTCTGAAAGCTCTCTATGTTCTGCTGGCGCATTTCCACCTGCGAGTCGGCCACGAAGACCACCGCATCGGCCCCCTTTAGCACCAGGCGCCTGGTGGAGTTATACCTCACCTGCCCCGGCACGGTATAGAGCTGAAACCTTACGGTAAAGTCCTTTATCCTGCCCAGCTGCACCGGGAGGAAATCAAAGAACAGCGTCCTGTCGGCCTCGGTGGCCAGGGACAGGAGCTTCCCCCGGCGCTCTGGCTCCAGGCTGGCATGCAGGCGCTGAAGATTGGTAGTCTTGCCGCTGAGGCCCGGGCCGTAGTAGACCACCTTGAGGGTTATCTCCTTGGTGGCATAGTTGAAAAGGGCCATTCTGGCTCAGATTATAGCATAAACGCCGTTTCGGCTCTTGTGTTTGACCCTGTACATGGCCTCGTCTGCCAGCCTCAGGAGGTCCTCCTTGCTCTTGGCACTGTCGGGGTAGGAGGCCACACCGAAGCTGGCCGTAAGCTTCAGGTTCAGCCCCTCCTTTCGGAGGAACACGTGCTGCTCAATGAGCTTGCGGAGCCTCTCGGCAATCTGCACGGCGTACTGTGGAGGGGTCTGGGGCAGGATTATTACGAACTCATCGCCCCCGTAGCGGGCCACAATGTCCACATCCCTGAGGTGGCGGATGAGCAGCTGGGCCATCTCCACCAGCACCTTGCTGCCCACCAGATGGCCATGGTTGTCGTTGATGCTCTTGAAGTAGTCCACATCCAGGAAGATAAGGCTCAGGGAGGTCTTGTACCGCTCACACCTCAGTACCTCCGTCTCCAGGGTGCGGTTCATGTACCGGGTGTTGAAGAGCTTGGTGAGGTCATCGGTGATGACCAGCTCCTGCATCTTCTCATACATGGTGGCCCGCTCTATCACCAGGGCCAGATGGCCCACGAGGCCCTGCAGCGCCGCCAGGTCCGCCTGGCCGAAGGCCTCGTCGCCCTGCTTGTTGACGAGCTCTATGACCCCCAGGCACTTGCCCTTGCTCCTTACGGGCACGGCCAGGAGGGAGCGGGTCTTGTGCCTGAGCTCCCTGTCCAGCATCTGCAGAAACCGTTCCTCCCTGTAAATGTCCTTTATGAGCACCACCTTGCCTTCCCTGGCCACCCAGCCGGCCACCTCCTCGCCGGCCTTTATCTCATGCCTCTTGGGCCGCTTGAGGCTGCCTGAGGACATCTCCACCACTAGGTTGCCGCTTTCCTCCTCCAGGAGGTAGAGATTGTAGGTGCTGGCCTTGGTCCTCCTGAGTATTTCCTCGATGACCATCTGCAGCACCTCGGCATGACCGGCCCCCGTGGCTATGGCCTTGTTCAGGGCGGCATGGAAGGCCAGCTCCCGACGCATGGCATGGTTTTCCTCCTTAAGAAGCCGGTGCTCCTTGAGAAACTTGCTCTCCACCATGAGGCGCTTCAGGAGCTGGTGCAACTGCCCCGCGGTGGGGCTGTAGAGGCAGTAGGTCAGGGGCTCCCTGAGCCACTGTCCCAGGCCCTTGAAGGAGGAATTGCTGCACAGGAGCACCTTGGGCACCCCCCTGGAGGCGCTGAAGAACTCCCTCACGCCCACCTCGGTACTGTCTTGGGAAAGCACCAGTGCCGCCGCCTCGGAAAGCCTGGGGAGGGCCTTCTGGAGGGCATCAAACCCCTCCACCCTCCAGCCCCGCTGCCCCAAGGCCTGGGCATAGTGCTCAAGCCCCTGCCCTATACAGAACACCTTATGCGCCACAGCACTTCTTGTACTTCTTGCCGCTTCCGCAGGGGCAGGGTTCGTTCCGCCCTACCTTCTTCCTCTGCCTCCTCTGAGGCTCGGCAGCGGAGGAGCCGGCCCTGTTGTAAAGGAGCCTCTGCCGCCGGCTGAGCCTCTCCATGCGCTGCTCGTCCCTGAGCTGTATCTTGTAAAGCCTGCTGAGGACCTCGGTGGTTATCCTGGCCGTCATCTCCTCAAACAGGTTGTAGGCCTCCTTCTTGTACTCCGTGAGGGGGTCCCTCTGGCCATAGCCCCTAAGCCCTATGCCCTCCCGCAGGTGGTCCATGGCCAGCAGGTGGTCCTTCCACTGGGCATCCACCACCTGAAGGAGCATCATTCGCTCCAGGTAGCGCATAAGCTCAGGGCCTATCTCGGCCTCCTTTGCCTCGTAGGCCTCCCGGAGGTCCCTGAGCAGTCGCTCCCTGAGCTGCTCAAGCTCCGCCTCCTGAACCTCCAGCCTGTAGGAGAAGATGCCGTAGAGGGCGTCGCCGAGGCCCTTGAGGTTCCACTGGGTGGGATGCTTGTCCTGGGGGCAGTAGATGAACATGAGCTCATCCACCGCATCCTCCAGCATGGCCAGCACCCTGTCCTTCAGCGACTCGCTCTGCAGTATCTCCTTCCTGAAGGCGTATATCTCGGTGCGCTGCCTGTTCATCACATCGTCGTACTCCAGGAGGTGCTTGCGAATCTCGAAGTTGTGGGCCTCCACCCTCCGCTGGGCGTTCTCCACCGCCTTGCTCACCAGGCGGTTCTCTATGGGCACATCCTCCTCCATGCCCAGGCGGCCCATGAGCCCAGAGATGCGGTCCGAGCCGAAGATGCGCATGAGGTCGTCCTCCAGGCTGAGGTAGAAGCGGCTCGCCCCAGGGTCGCCCTGGCGGCCGGCCCGGCCCCTGAGCTGGTTGTCGATTCTCCGGGCCTCATGCCTCTCGGTGCCCAGGATGAAGAGCCCTCCCAGGCCTACCACCTTCTCCCTGTCCCTTTGGCAGAGCTCCCTGGCCCTGGCCTTGGCCTCCTGGATGTCTTTCTCGGTGGGATCGTCCTTGCCCTTGAGCAGCTCCTTCCACAGGCCCTCGGGGTTTCCCCCCAGGATGATGTCCGTGCCCCGGCCGGCCATGTTGGTGGCAATGGTCACCGCACCGCTTCGGCCTGCCTGGGCTATTATCTCGGCCTCCCGCTCGTGGTACTTGGCGTTGAGCACCGAGTGGGGAATGCCCTTCTTCTTGAGCATGCGGCTCAGGAGCTCGGACTTCTCTATGGAGATGGTGCCCACCAGCACAGGCTGGCCCCTCTTGTGAAGCTCCTCTATCTCCCTCACAATGGCCTTGAACTTGGCCCTCTCGGTCTTGTATATCACATCCGGATGGTCCGCCCTCACCATGGGCTTGTGGGTGGGGATTACCACCACATCCAGGTTGTATATCTTGGCAAACTCCTCGGCCTCGGTATCGGCGGTGCCGGTCATGCCGGCCAGCTTCTTGTACATCCGGAAATAGTTCTGGAAGGTGATGGTGGCCAGGGTCTGGTTCTCGCTCTCTATTCTTACTCCCTCCTTGGCCTCGATGGCCTGGTGAAGACCGTCCGACCAGCGCCGCCCCGGCATGAGCCTGCCGGTGAACTCGTCCACTATCACCACCTCGCCGTCCTTGACCACATAGTCCACATCCCGCTTAAAGAGGTGATGGGCCCTGAGGGCCTGAAGCACATGGTGCACCAGCTCGATGCTCTGGGGGTCAAAGAGGTTGTCCACCCCCAGGAGCCTCTCCGCCTTGGCCACCCCTTCCTCGGTAAGCACCACGTTCCTGGTCTTTTCGTCCACGGTGAAGTCCACATCGCGCTTCAGGTAGGGCACTATGCGGTTGATTTGATAGTACTTGTCGGTGGACTCCTCCGAGGGGCCGGAGATTATCAGGGGGGTGCGGGCCTCGTCTATGAGGATGCTGTCCACCTCGTCCACTATGGCGTAGTGGTGCTCCCTCTGCACATACTGGCTGATGTCGTACTTCATGTTGTCCCTGAGGTAGTCAAAGCCGAACTCGTTATTGGTGCCGTAGGTGACATCGGCCCGGTAGGCCTCCTGGCGCTCCTCGTCCGTCAGGCCATGCACTATGACCCCCACCTTCAGGCCCAGGAACTCGTATATGGGGCCCATCCACCGGGCATCCCTGCGGGCCAGATAGTCGTTGACGGTCACTACATGGACCCCCCTGCCCTCCAGGGCGTTGAGGTAGACCGGCAGGGTGGCCACCAGGGTCTTTCCCTCGCCCGTTTTCATCTCGGCAATCTTGCCCTCGTGAAGCACTATGCCGCCCAGGAGCTGCACATCAAAGTGCCTCATTCCCAGGGTGCGGCGGGCCACCTCCCTGACCACGGCAAAGGCCTCGGGCAGGAGGTCATCCAGGGTCTGGCCCTCCTGGAGCCGCCGGCGGAACTCATCGGTCTTGCCCCTGAGGGCCTTGTCGGAGAGGGCCTGCACCTCCCGCTCCAGGGCATTTATGCGGGCCACCACGGGCCAGAGCCTTTTCAGCTCCCGCTCGTTTTTGGTGCCGAAAATCCTCTTCAGAATGGTCTGAACCATAATTTTAATATACCATGTTCAGGCCCCGAGGAAGTGCCCGAGCCCCGTATGGCGGCTGAGCCCCCTGGCGGTCCTTACCGCCACTGCCAGGGCCTTCCTTGAGCCCACCAGGGCCACCAGACGCCTGGCCCTGGTAAGGGCAGTGTAGAGGAGATGGCGCTCCAGGAGCACATAGTGCTCCATCACCAGGGGAAGGAGCACGGCAGGGTATTCGCTGCCCTGGGCCTTGTGCACACTGGCGGCATAGGCGAGCTCCAGGTTCTGCAGCTCCAGGGGCTCATAGGCAAGCCTCCTGCCGTCAAACTCCACCACCACCTTGTCGTCCTCCAGGGCCACCACCCAGCCTATGTCGCCGTTGAAGACCTCCTTGTCGTAGTCATTTCTTACCTGCATCACCTTGTCCCCCACCCTTAGGCCCTTCTGGCCTACTGGGGCCCCCCGGGGATTAAACAGCCCCTGAAGGGTCTTGTTCAGTCCCTCCACGCCCACCAGCCCCCTGTGCATGGGGCTCAGCAGTTGCACATCCCTGAGGGGCTCAAGGCCGTAGCGCCTCTGAAGCTCCCCCTGAAGGAGCCACAGCACCTTCTCATGAGCCTCCTCGGCCCCCTCGGCCTCAAGGAACAGAAACTCGCCCCTGGAGCTTAAGACGGGCATCCTGCCCTGGTTGACCCTGTGGGCATTAAGCACGATGAGGCTGTCCCGCGCCTGGCGGAAAAGCTCCGTAAGCCTCACCACGGGCACCGCCCGGGAGGCCACCACATCGGCCAGCACATTGCCCGGACCTACCGAGGGCAGCTGGTCGGCGTCGCCTACCAGCACCAGGGAGGCCTCCCTGGGCAGAGCCCTCAGAAGTCTCTGCATAAGGGGGACATCCACCATGGAAAGCTCGTCCACCACCAGGAGGTCTGCCTCCAGGGGGAAGAGCTCGTTGCGCCTGAAGGCCCCCTCCTGGGGGTTGTACTCCAGCAACCTGTGGATGGTGCTGGCAGGCTGCCCCGTAAGTTCCTGAAGCCTCTTGGCCGCCCTGCCGGTGGGAGCGGCCAGGAGCACCCTCCTGTGTCTGTGGGCCCAGAGGAGGGCCTTCACCAGGGTGGTCTTCCCTACCCCTGGGCCCCCCGTAATCACCAGGAGGCGCTCGGAAAAGCTCCTCCTCAGGGCCTCGGCCTGCTGGTGCGAAAGGGCCAGCCCCAGGTGGCTCCTCAGAGAGCCCAGCAGGCGCTCCTGGGGAAAGGGCATCTGCAGGTGGCGCTGGGCACACAGGGCCTTGAGCCTCTTGGCCACCTCCTGCTCGGCCTCATAAAGGCCCCTGAGGTAGAGCACCTTCTCAAGGGTGCCCTCCAGGGAGTCAAACACCACCCTGCCCTCTTCAAAAAGCCCTGCCACACCCTTAAGCAGTGCCTCCCTGGGGATGGCGAACCTCCTCTGGGCCTCCTTAAGGAGCGCCTCGTAGGGGTAGCAGGTGTGGCCCTCCTCGGCCAGCTTCTGGAGGAGATACACCAGGGCCGCCTGGGCCCTTTGGGGCGCCTCCGGCGGGATGCCCATCTGCCTGGCAATCCTGTCGGCAGTAAGAAACCCTACACCCTCCACCTCCAAGGCCACCCTGTAGGGGTCCTCCTGAAGAAGCTCCGGAGCCCTGGAGCCGTAGCGGCGGTAAAGCCTCATGGCCAGGGCCGGGCTCAGCCCCCAGCCCTGAAGCCTTATCATCACCTCCCTCTGAAGGCGCTGCCTCTTCAGGGCATCCCTTATCCAGCGGAGCTTCTTGGGCCCTATGCCCTGTACCTCGGCCAGCCTTTCGGGATGCTGCTCCATCACCTCTATGGTCTGCTCCCCGAAGCGCTCCACCAGCCTCCTGGCCAGGGCCGGCCCCACCCCCCTGACGGAGCCCGAGGCCAGATAGCGCTCAATGGCCTCCTGGGTGCGGGGCCTCAGGGCCCTGCAGTCCAGTACCCTGAGCTGCCTGCCGTAGCGGGGGTGCTCCACCCAGTAGCCCCTGAGCAGGACCTCCTGGCCCTCCGAGGCCTCCAGAGGGCCTACCGCCGTGATGAGGCCCTGGGCAGTCCTCAGCCTCCCCACGGTGAAGCCGTCATCGGAGGCCCTGTAGAGGATGCGCTCCAGGACACCCCGGAGCTCAACTTCCCTGCACTCCATGCCCTAAGTTAAAAAACAGGGACGCAAAAATCAACCGCAGGGGGACTTGACAAAACCGGAAAGGGGAAATATAATGATAATGAGTCTCAAGATTATCTCTTGGAGGTTTCGCTATGTGCATAGCCCTTGTGGGAGGAATGGACAGGCTGAGGAGGCAGTACATCCAGGAGGCCCAGGCCCTGGGCATAGAGCTCAGGGTCTTCAGCCAGGCCGGCGCTCAGCTGGGCAAACGCCTCAAGGGGGTGGACGCCGTGGTGCTCATGGGCTCCAAGCTTTCGCACCGGGCCAGGAGGGAGGCCCTGGCCGCAGCCAGGGCCGGCGGGGTGAAGGTGCTCCAGTGCCGCTCCGCAGGGGTGTGCGGCCTCAGGGACTGCCTCAGCTGCCTGAGGAAAAATCTTTGAAAAATTATTGATACTGAAATTCAATACTAAAAAGGAGGAGAGTGGATGAAGAAGACAGCACTGGCGGCAGTACTGCTACTCTTGTGGCCCCTGGGGGCCTGGGGACAGCAGGCCAAGGACGCAGGGCGGTGGCAGGAGCGGCTGAACCTCACGGGTGCCCTGGAGATGGACCTCCACTGGGAAGAAGGGCCCCAGGGCGAAGGTGCCTCCTCCCTTTCCCTGGGCACCCTGGAGCTGGGTGCTGAGGTGGACATCGTTCCTTGGCTCAAGGGCTTTCTGCTCCTTCTGGCCGAGGACCTGGGCACCTCCGAGGCCACGGACCTTACGGTGGACGAGGCCACCCTGACCCTTCAGAGGCCGGACTCCCCCTTCTACCTGGTACTGGGAAAGCGGGTGCAGCCCTTTGGACTGTTCGAAAACCACCTGGTGGCAGACCCCTGGGTACAGGACGCCTACGAGACCAACAGGGTGGGCCTGACGGCAGGCTACAGGGGCCCTATGGACATGGATGTCTCCCTCACTGTTTACGGGGGTCAGGAACACCTGGAGCATCTGTTTGGGAGCGGCCTCTTTGATGCCCAGGCGGTGGCAAGAAGGGGGGAGGCCTCGGAGGATGTGGAGGCCTTCATCATCGCCGCCTCTTTCAAGCCCTTACAGAACCGCTTCTTCCATCTCGTGGCATTCGGCAGCTATCTGAGCGAGCCGGGAAGGGGCAGACGGAACCAGAGCCTGGATGTGGGCCTGAGCCTGGCCCCCCCCGTGCTGGAGGGCTTGAGGCTGGATGTGGAGTATGCCCGGGCCCTCAGGAGGGAGCTCTACGAGGGTCTGCAGGAGGAGTTCAGGGAGGCGGTGCTTTCGGCCACCCTGGCCTACGAGTTCGTCCTGAGGGAGAGGGAGGTCCTGGGAGGGGGCCTCTTCATGGCCCGGAGGGCCCACCTGATGGCCGAGCCCCTGGAGCTGGCCCTCAGGTATGAATATTTTGACGACGACGGTCTGGCCGAGGCCACCGGGAGCTTCTCTGCCAAGGACCGCCTGGCCGTGGGGGCCAGGTACACCTTTCTCCAGGAGGGCCCCCTGGTGGCCTTCCTGGCGGCGGAGCTCTACAGAACCACCTACAGGGTGGCCAGCGGCCTCTCCATGGATGACGAGGCCCAGGGGCTGAGGTTCCGCCTGGGCCTGAGCTTCTAAAGCGATGGTCTTTCCGCTGGGGCTCCTGGCAGAGGGCGAAACGGCCGTGGTGGTGGGCACCGCAGGGGAGGCCCAGAGGGCCCAGGATATGGGCCTGAGGGCCGGCAAGCAGGTAAAGGTGCTCTCAAACGCTGGCCGAGGCCCCCTGCTGCTTAAGGTGAACAACTCCAGGATAGCCATCAGCCGCATTGCGGCGATGAAGATATTGGTAAGGAGGACTGCGTAATGAAACAGAGGCTTTCGTCTTTAAGACCCGGCGAGGCTGCCCGGGTGGTAGGCATCCGGGTGGCCGGGCCCATGCGCCGCAGGCTTATGGACATGGGGGTGCTGGTGGGCGAGGTGCTCCAGATAAAAAAGGTGGCCCCCCTGGGAGACCCCATAGAGGTAAGGCTCAAGAACTACAGCCTCTCCTTGAGGAAGAAGGAGGCCCAAGCCATAGAGGTGGAGGTGCTGTCATGAGCGTTGAAACCCTGAGGAAAGAGGGTGTGAAAACCCTTACCATAGCGGTAGCCGGAAACCCCAATTCCGGGAAATCCACCCTCATTAATGCCCTGGCGGGCACCAGGCTCCAGGTGGGCAACTGGCCAGGGGTAACGGTGGAGAAGAAGGAGGCCTGGCTCAGCCATGAGGACTGGCAGCTCAGGCTGGTGGACTTGCCCGGTACCTACAGCCTGAGCCCCTACAGCCAGGAGGAGCTCATTGCCAGGGATTTCCTAATAAAGGAGCGGCCCGATGTGGTCATCGACGTAGTGGATGCCACCAATCTGGAGCGCAACCTGTATCTTACCATGCAGCTACTGGAGCTGGGGATACCTGTAGTGCTGGCCCTTAACATCTACGACGAGGCCCAGGCCAAGGGCTACCAGATTGACACAAAGGCCATGCAGGAGATGCTGGGCGCCCCGGTGGTACCCACGGTAGCCACCAAGGGGCAGGGGCTGAAGGAGCTGCTTGAGGCAGCCCTACGGGCGGCCCTTAAGCCCCAGAGGCCCCCCTCGTATGGGCAGGATGTGGAGGAGGCCCTGGAGGGGGTGCTCAAGAAGCTATCCCAGGAGCGCCCGGAGCTCCTGGCTGCGTATCCTTCCAGGTGGCTGGCCCTCAAGCTCCTGGAGGCCGACGGGGAGGTGCTCAGGGAGACCGGGCTTACCGCCGACTTTGCCCATCCTGCCGTCGAGCACCTTCGGCAGGCCCACGGGGAAGACATCGAGGCCTTCATGGCCGAGCTGCGCTACGGTCTGGCCGCAGGCCTTACCAGAGAAGTGCTCAGGAAGACCCGCGCTGCCAAGACGGACCTCACCGAGCGGATAGACCGCATAGTGCTCAACCGCTTTCTGGGGATCCCCATCTTTCTGGCCGCCATGTGGGTGGTGTTTAAGCTCACCTTCGATGTCTCCACCCCCTTTGTGGACTGGGTGGATGCGGCCACGGCAGGTCCCCTCAGGCGCTGGACAGAGGCCTTCCTGGGCCTGCTGGGGGCCCCTGCCTGGACGGTCTCCCTGGCCGTGGACGGTGTGATAGGTGGGGTGGGCTTCGTACTGGTGTTCGTGCCGGTGATATTCGCCATGATGTTCTTCATCACCTTCCTTGAGGGAAGTGGCTACATGGCCAGGGCCGCCTTCGTGATGGACAGGGCCATGCACTCCATGGGGCTTCATGGCAAGAGCTTCATCCCCATGCTCCTGGGCTTCGGGTGCAATGTGCCGGCCATCTACGCCACCCGGACCCTGGAAAGCCCCAGGGACAAGGCCCTCACCGCCGTGCTGGTGCCCCTCATGTCCTGCGGGGCCAGGCTCCCCGTGTATGTGCTCTTCGTAGGGGCCTTCTTCCCTCAGAGCCCCGGCACGGTGCTCTGGAGCCTCTATGTGCTGGGCATTGCCATGGCGGTGCTGGTGGGGGTGGTGTTCAAGAGGACCCTCTTCAGGGGCCAGGCCCCCTTGTTCATCATGGAGCTTCCGCCCTACAGAATGCCCTCCATGCGGAGCCTCCTTATCCACACCTGGGAGAAAGGTAAACACTTCCTCCTGAAGGCCGGCACCTACATACTGGCCGTCTCGGTGCTGGTGTGGTTCATGCTCAACATGCCCTGGGGGGTACAGAGCACCAAGGACTCTTATCTGGGCAAGATGGGCCAGGCGCTGGCCCCTGCGCTGAAGCCCCTGGGCTTCGGCACCTGGGAGGCCGCCAGCTCCCTCCTGACCGGCATAATCGCCAAGGAGATCGTGGTGGGCACCATGGGAGAGATATATGCGGCCCAGGCCCAGGAATCGGAGGAGGGGCCCAGACCCACGTTCCTGGAGGACCTCAAGGAGCTGGCCCTGGGCTTTGCCCAGGCAGCCAGGGACGCGGGGGCCAATGTGGTCTCCACGGTGGGCATTGCCAGCCTTCAGGCCGAGGAGGAGGGACAGGAGGGCCTAAGAGAGGCGGTGCGCAGCACCTTCAGCCCCCTGAGCGCCTATGCCTTCATGGCCTTCGTGCTGCTGTACATGCCCTGCGTGGTGGTGGCCATAGCCATGAGACACGAGTTCGGCACCTGGAAGTGGTTCGGCCTGGCCTTCTTGTACCAGACTGTTCTGGCCTGGTCGGTGGCGTTGATAATCTACCAGGGCGGAAGGGCCCTGGGCCTTTAGGAGGTACTGGCCATGAGCCTTGCCGATGCGGTATGGTTGCTCCTTATCGGGGCCGCCACGGTGTATCTGCTTTACCGCTCCCTGTGGAAGAAGCGGGGCCACTGCCACGGCTGCGGCGGAAGCTGCGACACCAAGAAGCACCCCTAACCTTCTCCCCTCCCCCTCAGAGCACACCCGGGCCCCGGGCTTTGCCCTCAGGGCCCGGGTGTGTTATCTTTTCTAACCATGAGGGTCCTGGCCCTTCTGCTAACGGCTTTCTACCTGGGTCTTCATGCCACCGCGGGGCAGGCCTCGGCCCTTAAAAGGCTCCAGGCGGCCTACCAGGGCCTCAGGGATGCCCGGGGAAGCTTCACCCAGATAAGCAGCCTGAAGGAGCTTCAAGAAGAGGAAACCTTTCAGGGGGAGTTCCTCCTGAAACTACCGGGACAGATGCTCATCCGCTACAAGGGGGCCGAAGCCCAGACGGTGCTCATCCAGGAGGAGGAAATCCTCATCTACCAGCCGGCCCTCAAGCAGGCCTTCAGGGGCCGCTTTGGGCCCCAGGGCTACGGGGTGGTGCCCGTGGCCCTCCTTCAGGGGCTGGCAACGCTGAAGGAGCACTTCCAGGTGCTGAAGGAGGAAAAGGGGCTGCTTCTTTTGGCTCCCCGGCAACCCACCGGCACCCTGGTCAGCCTGGAGGTTCATCTGGCCAAACGGGGTAGCGCCTTTCCCATAAAGGGGCTCGTGCTTCATGACAGGTTCTCCAACAGGGTGGAAATAAGGCTCAAGGATGTGAAGGTCAACACCGGCCTCAGGGCAGAGGACTTCACCCTCACCCTGGCACCAGGGGTAAGGGTATTTGAGCAATGAGCATAATACTGAAGGCCCTCAGGAAGGCCGAAGGCAGGAAGCCTCCCCAAGGCCAGGGGGTGTTCATAAGCCGGCCCCGGAGGCCTGCCTGGGGCCTCCTGGCAGCCCTGGTGGCAACCCTCGTGCTCGTTGTAGCCTTGCTGTTTTATCTGCTGGGGCCTCAGGCAAAAAGACAGGAAGCCCCACCCCCCCAGGAGGCCACCCCTGTAGCCCCTAAGCAGGGCCTTTCGGTGGACACGGGGGGGATAGAGGCCCTGCTCAGGGCCGGCCAGTACAGCCAGGCCGAGGCCCTGGCAAGAAAGGCCCTGCAGAGGACTCCCGGGGCGGAGCTTTACAACCTCCTGGGACTGGCCCTCAAGGGGCAGGGCAGGCTGAAGGAGGCCACAGAGGCATACCAGCGGGCCCTGGCCCTTGATGCCTCCTTTCCCGAGGCAGCCAACAACCTGGCCGTGGCCCTGGAGGCCCAGGGCAGAAGGAAGGAGGCGGAGGAGTTCTACCAGGAGGCCCTCAGGCTAAACCCCTCCTATCCGGAGGCCCATCTAAACTATGCCCTCCTGCTGGAGGCCACGGGCCGAACCGCCCAGGCCATGGAGCACTATCGCACCTTCCTCAGTCTCAGCGACGACGAGGAGCTGAAGGCCCTGGTGAGGGCCAGGCTGAGGTACCTGAGGTAGATGAAGGCCTCCCTCATCCTGGGCATAGACACCTCCTGTGATGACACCTCCTCGGCCCTGCTGGAGGCCAGGGGGGAGGAGGTAAGGGTACTTTCCAATGTGGTCTCCACCCAGGCACACATTCATGAAAAATACGGGGGGGTGGTGCCGGAACTTGCCTCAAGGAGGCACATAGAGGCCCTGTGGCCGGTATGCCGGGAGGCCCTGGGCCAAAGGCCCCTGGAGGCACTCAGCGCCTTGGCGGTATGCATAGGCCCGGGGCTCATAGGCTCGCTCCTGGTAGGTACATGTTTTGCCAAGGCCGTAGCCTTTGCCAAGGGCCTTCCCCTGGTGGGGGTGAACCATCTGGAGGGGCACATCTTCTCGGCCTTCCTGGAAGGGGAAAGCCCCAGGTTTCCTTTTCTGGCCCTGGTGGTCTCAGGAGGGCACACATCCCTCTACCGGGTGGAGGGATTCCTCAAGTACACCGAGCTTGGAAGAACCAGGGACGACGCCGCTGGGGAGGCCTACGACAAAGTGGCCAAGCTCCTGGGTTTGGGCTACCCCGGAGGCCCGGCAATAGATGCGCTGGCCAGGAAGGCCAAGCCCACCATCGCCTTCCCCAGGGCCTATGTGCCCGGCAGCCTGGACTTCAGCTTCAGCGGTTTGAAGACCGCCGTGCTGAAGTACCTAAAGGACAAGAGGAAGCCCTACAGCAAGCGACTGGTGGCCCAGGTGGCCTCCTCCTTCCAGGAGGCGGTGGTGGATGTGCTGGTACGCAAGACCGAATGGGCCATAAGGAAGACGGGTATCAGGACCCTGGTGGTAGCCGGGGGAGTGGCCGCCAACTCGGCCTTGAAGGAACGCATGGGCCAGATGGCCCAGAGGCGGCAGGTGAGGCTCCTTGTGCCCTCGCCCAGGTACTGCACCGACAATGCCGCCATGATAGCCCTGGCCGGCCTCTACCATCTGAGGGCCGGACGCCTGGCCCCCATGGAGCTCAGCCCCAAGGCTACCCTGCCCCTTTAGCCCTAAGCAGCACCAGGGCCTCTATGTGGTAGGTCTGGGGAAACATGTCCACCATCCTGAGGCCGCAGAGCTCATAGCCTCCCAGAAGCCCCCTCAGGTCTCTGGCCAAGGTGGTGGGATTGCAGGACACATAGGCAATCCACTGGGGGTGAAGCTCCGTAAGCCTTCTCAGGGCCTCCTTGGTAAGCCCTGCCCTGGGAGGGTCCAGCACCGCCACCTGGAACTCCCTGCCCTTGAGGGGGGCCCGCTCCACGGGGGCCTGTATCCAGCGGATGTTGTCCAGCCCGCCAAGGCGGGCATTGCGCCTTCCGTCCTCAACGGCATGGGGGTTCTCCTCCACGGCCACTACCTGCCTGGCCAGGCGGGCCAAGGGCAGGGTGAAGTTTCCCCCGCCGGCATAGGCATCCAGCACCACCGCCCCTGAAAGGGCCTCCCGGAGAGACTCCACCAGGAGCTCCACCAGGGCCACATTGAGGGCCCAGTTTGACTGCATAAAGCTCCAGGGCCCCACGGTGAAGGGCATTCCCCCCAGGTTCAGACTTACATATCCCCGCCCCCTGTAGGAGCCGTCCTGAAAGGCTACGGTACCCAGGCCCGCCCCTGCCAGGGCCTCGGCCAACTGCTCCTGAAAACCCTCTGGGCCAAGCACTGAGGCCATGAGGCCGTCCTGCCCCGAAGTTATATGAAGCTCCTTTAGCCCGCTCAAATGAACCTCCTTAAGGGCCTGCAGGGCCTGATTTATGGGTTCCTTCATGAGCAGACACTGCTTGATGGGCACCACCTCCCTGGTGCCCTCCCTGAAAAACCCCATTTCCCCCTCGGGGGAGAGCTTGAACTGTCCCCTGTGGCGATACCCCAGGGGTTGCCCTGCCAAGGGCTCCCCCGGCTGGACCTCCAGGGCCCCCAGCCTCTGCAGGGCCTCCCTGAGCACCTGGGCCTTAAGCTCCAGCTGTCCCGGGTAGCTTATGTGCTGCATCTGGCAACCGCCGCAGCGGCCGAAATAGGGGCAGGGGGGCTGAACCCTCTGAGGGGAGGGCTCAAGTACCTGGACGGTGTCGGCCAGAATGTAGTGGCGCTTCTCCTGAAGGGGTTGTGCCTCCACCAGCTCCCCCGGCAAGGCCCCTTTCAGGAACACCACCTTTCCATCGGCCTTGCCCAGGGAGTAGCCGCCGTAGACAGCCCTTTCGGCCCTGAGCCTCATTTCTGAAGGAGCTTCTTGATCATGCCCTTCAGCTCCGTGAGGTCCGAGGACTTGACAATGTAGGCCTCCGAGGCCCAGACGGCAAAGTCGTCCCTGTAGTCATAGGCAGTGGACATGATGATGGGCACCCGGGGGCGCATCTCCTTCATCTTCCTCAGCAGGGTTATGCCGTCCATATCGGGGATGAGGATGTCCAGGGTCACCAGGTCGGGAGACTCCGTCTCAAAGAGCCTCAGGCCTTCGGCCCCCGTCTTGGCCGTGAGCACATCGTAGCCCTCCTCCTGAAGCTCCTCCCTGTAGAGCCTCAGGATGTGCTCGTCGTCATCGACTACCAGGATTTTCATGATTTATACCTCCTTTCGGATTGGCAGGATAATTCTGAAAGTGCTGCCTCCGCCGGGCCATCGGCTGGAGACCTGGATTTCGCCCTCGTGCTCCTGGATGATGCGCCTGGTGATGGCCAGCCCCAGCCCGGTGCCCATGGGTCTGGTGGTAAAGAAGGGGTCAAATATCCTGGGCAGGTCCTCCTTCTTTATACCGCAGCCCGTGTCCGAGACCTCCACCACCGCCTTGCCGTCCTGGGCGTAGGTGGTTATGGTTATGGTGCCACCGTCGGTGGCCTGGTTGGCGTTGGAGATGATGTTGAACAAGGCCTCCTTCATCCTGTCGGCATCCACGAAGACCTCCAGGGGCTGGATGTTCCTCTCAATAGTGTTTTCCTTGGCCCTGAGCTCAGCCTCCAGGAGCTTGAGCACCTCCTCCAGGAGCTCCTGGAGATTCGTCCTCCTTCGCTGCAGCCTCACATGCCTTACGAAGCCCAGGATTTCCTTTAGGATCTGCTCCAGCCTGCTTACCTCCCGAACTATTATACTGGCGTATTCCCTGAGGTTTCCATCCAGCTTCTTCTCCAGCCGTTTGGCAAACCCTCCCACGGAGACCAGGGGGTTTCGGATCTCATGGGCCACCTTGGCAGCAACCTCGCCCAGGGCGGCCATGCGCTCGGCGGCCTGCAGCCTCTCCCTGAGCTGCTTCATCTCGGTTATGTCCCTGACCACATGCACCACCCCCAGGAAGTTGCCCTCGGCGTCAAACAGCGGCGAGGTGGAGGAAAGGAAGGTGCCCTTCAGATAGGGGTCGTCGTATTCCTCTATGTTGGGTCGTCTGCTCTGCATGGTGCGCATGTGGGGGCAGCTCTGGAGGGGCTCCTCCATGCCGTGGAAGACCTGGTAGCACTTCTTGCCTACCACCTCGTCCTCGGGAAGTCCCACCTTCTTGAGAACCGCCTGGTTGACCTTCTTGATGGTGTAGTTGCTGTCGGTAAGGTAGACCATGTCGGAGATGGAACGGAAGATGTTCTCCAGCTCCGCCTCGGCCAGGCGCACCTGCTCAAACAGCCTGGCGTTCTCTATGGCCGAGGCCACCTGGTTGGAGAAGGCGCTGAGGAAGCGCATGTCCTCCTCCGTGATGGGCTTGCGGTTGAAGAGGTTGTCCACCCACAGCACCCCTATCACCTTGTCCCTGGAGACCAGGGGCACCACGGCGTAGGCCTGCGTGCCCAGCTGCTGAAGGAGCAGCGGGTCGGCCAGGGCCGATGAGGCATCCTCCACATTAAAGGGGACCTTTTCCCTGACCGCCCTTACCAGGGCGGTATCGCCCTCCAGGGGTATCTCCAGCGCCATGGTAAGGCGGTCAAAGAAGGAGTCCTTCTTCAGGGGGCCCCGCTCTATCTCCTCCATGATGTCGTGCAGGGAACGCCTCTGAAGAGAAAGTCCCTCCCATATCCTCCAGGCCTCCTCAGGGCTAGAGGGGCCTACTCCCATGGCCCCCTTGAGCACTTCCCGCTGCTCGTCCACCAGAAACAGTATGGCCCTGTTGAAGCCCAGCCCGTCGCTCATGGTCACGGCGGTAAGAATCATCCTCAGCAGCCTTTCCAGCTCCAGTGTTCCCCGCATGGCCGAGCTTATGAAGAACAGCCTGGAGAGCTCCTGGTTGCGCCTTATGAGCTCCCTCTCGGTGCGCTTCTTCTCGGTGATGTCCCTGGATATGCCGCTGGTGCCTATGACCTCCCCGGCCGCGTCCTTTATAGGCGAAAGGGTGAGGCTCACCTCTATGAGCCGGCCGTCCTTGGTGAGCCTGAGGGTCTCTATGTCCTTTATCACATCGCCCTTCCTGAGGCGCTCCATGAACTCGGCCTCCTGCTCCCTGAGGAAGTCCGGAATGAAGGGCAGGGGCTTGTGCAGCACCTCCTCTTCGCTGAAGCCATAGATCTTCTCTGCGGCCGGGTTCCAGGAGGTGACCCTGCCCTCCAGGTCGGTGGTCACTATGGCATCGGCGGAGTTGGCAATGAGACTTTCCAGGTACTCCTTGGTCTGGGCTACCTCCTTGTAGAGGGACATGATTTCTTCCTGGTACAGCACCCTGTCGGTGATGTCCTGGATGAAGACCACCACCTCCACCACCCTGCCCTGGGGGTCCTTCACCGGGTAGGCGGTGAGCTCGGCGTAGTTGAGTCCTCTGGACTGGGTTATGGAATTTATGTCCCCGCTCTGGAAGGTAGCCCTGGCGGCGCAATGGGGGCATATGCCCCCTTCGTGGTGAAACACCTCCCTGGCGTCCCTGCCCAGGACCTCCTCCAGGGGGCGGTCCATCCACCGCTCCACATACCGGTTGGCGCTGAGTATCCTGTAGTCAGCATCCATGGAGACGATGCCCCCCTGGACGGTCTCAAACAGCAAATCCAGGCGCCTCTTGGCCTCCTCCACCTGGAGGCGGGCCTTGCGCTCCTGCTCCTGCATTCTGGCCCTGTCTATGGCCACGGCACTGAGGGAGGCAAACCCCTCGGCCATCTGCAGGTCCTCCAGGTCAAAGGGCGTGGGGGTGCCGTCCTGGGCGGTCTTGTCGTATATGCCCAGGGTGCCTATGATGCGCTCCCCCACCCTGAGGGGCACGCATATGGCCGAGCGGGCCCGGATGGTCTTGGTGCGCATGTGCTCAGGGAGCTTGGAGACATCCTCCACGAACAGGGACTTGCCCTCCTTCACCACCCAGCCCGCCACTCCTTCGCCCACGGCCAGGCTGAGCTCCTCGGCGCGCTCCGTCTCCAGACCCCAGGAGGATTTTATGTGGAGCCTGCCGTCGGCCTCCAGGAGGCGAATGATACACACCTTGGCCCCGGTAAGTCGGGCTATCTCCCTGGAGATGCTCTCCAGCAGCTCCTGGGGCTCATAGACCGAGGCCAGGGCCTTACTGAGGTCATACATTATGCCCAGCTGTTGCAGCTGCCTCTTGGTGGTGCTGTAGAGCTCGGCGTTCCTGACCACCACGGCAATGGTGTGCGCCAGTATCATGGCCGTGTCCTTCATGCTGGGCTCTATGCCGTAGGGTTCCTTCCTTCCCATCACCAGGAGGCCCTTGCACAGGTTGTCCCTCAGAAGCGGCACGGCCAGGAGGCTACGGCATGCCAGGCACATCCGCTCTGCCTGGGCCATCTCCCTGGTGTCCTCTATGAGGACGGGCTTCAGGGTCTCCAGGACCATGCTGGCCAGGGGGGCATCAATGGGCAGACGCTCCTCGGCAGGCATGTCCTCCTGGCTTATGGCCTCCAGGAAGAAGGCCCTCTGCTCGGGCCTGAGCAGATACACGGCCACGGCGTCAAGCCGCAGCTTCTGGGCAATGGTCTGGGCCGTAAGCTCCAGGGCCTCCCGGAGCTCCAGCACCGTGCCGGCTATCTTGGCCACATCCAGCATGAGCTCGGTCTCCCGGAGCTTGCTCTCCACCTGCCTGGTGGACTCTGCCAGAGCCTCCACCATGGAGTCGAACCTCCTGGCTATGAGGCCGAACTCGTCCTTCTTGGTGGTGGCAATCCTGTAGCCCAGCTCTCCCCGGGCCACCTGCTCGGTGGCCCTGAGAAGCTCCTCAAAGGGACCGCTGAGCATCCTGCGCATGAACAGGGCCAGGAAGGCAAAGGTTATGAAGGCAAAGGAGACCAGGACGAAGATATACACCATGCTGCTTCGGCGAATGCGCTCTCCCACTGCCAGGGTGCTCATGGCCGCATTGAGGGAGTTCTCGTACAGGGTGTCCAGGGTAGCAAACAGCACATCCTTCCTGGACTCCAGCATCCCCAGGGCGGCCAGCACCTCGGCCCTGCCCACGGGGTGCTCCAGGGCGATGACCTTGTCGGCCAGGACCTTAAGGCCCTGGAACTCCTCCCCCATGCTCCTTATCTCCTCGCTTTCGCCATAGACCTGCTGGATGCGGCCAAAGTGCTTGTACACATCGGCCACGCTCTGGCGGTAAAGGCGCCTGTACTGGCCCTGTCCGGTAAGGGCCCAGCCCCTGACGCTACCCAGGAAGTCCCTGAGGGAGGCCCTGAGCTCCACGAAGTGTCGGTGCCGGTTGAGCTCCATCGAGAGGGTGGAGATGTTGGCATCCAGGGCCCTAAAGATGTAAATAGCTCCTATGCCCAGAAGGGCCGAGGTGGCCAGAAACCCCAGGAGAAACACTATGAGCTTGCTCTTAAGGCTCATTTGCCAAGAAGCTCTTTATACAGGCTCAGGTACTGCCTGGCCGAGCGCCTCCAGGAAAAGTCCTTCTGCATGCCGGCCCTCTGCAGCCTCTGCCACTTGTCCCTGATGGGCCAGAGGCAGAGGGCGCTCCTTATGGCCTCCTTCAGGCATTCCGCCAGGGGCATCTTGAACAGAAACCCCGTACCCCTCTGCCTAAGGGGCACATAGTCCTCCACCGTGTCGGCTATGCCCCCGGTGCTTCGGGCCACAGGGGGGGTGCCGTAAAGCTGGGCTATCATCTGGCCCAGGCCGCAGGGCTCGTACCTGGAGGGCATGAGGAACATATCTGCCCCGGCATAGACCAGGTGGGCAAAAGCCTCGTCAAGCTCCAGGCGGAGGTAGAGCTTCCCGTTGCTACGGCTGGCCAAGGCAGCCAGGGCCTCCTGGTATGTGCCGTCACCCTTGCCCAGCACCACCAGGTTGGCCCCTTGGGAAATCAGCCAGGGAGCCACCTCCAAGAGGAGGTCCACCCCCTTCTGGGCGCTTAGCCTGCCCACCATGGCCAGAAGGGGGGCCCTGGCCTGGGAAAACCCGCACCGCTTCACCAGAAGGGCCTTGGCCCTGCCCTTGCCCGCCAGGCTGCGGACACCGTAGGGACTGGGCAGATGTTCATCATGCAGGGGGTTCCAGGTCCCCGTATCCAGGCCGTTGAGGATTCCCCTGAGGCGCTCTGCCCTCTTCTGAAGAAGCCCCTCCAGGCCGAAGCCGTACTCCGGCGTGAGTATCTCCCTGGCATAGGAGGGACTTACGGTGCTCACCATATCTGCCCCCAGGATGCCGGCCTTGAGGAAGTTCACCCTGCCGTAGAACTCCAGGGCCTCGGGGTTGAAGTACTCCCAGCCCAGCCCTGTAAGGAGCATCATCTGTCGGGGGAACAGCCCCTGGTAGCCCAGGTTGTGGATGGTAAAGAGCGTCTTTACATCCTTGAAGAAGGCATCGCCCCTGTAAAGGGTCTTCAGGTAGAAGGGCACCAGGGCGGTCTGCCAGTCGTTGGCATGCACTATGTGGGGCCTGAACTGGAGGGCCTTAGCCGCCTCAAGCACTGCCCGGCTCAGGAACACGAACCGGTGGGCATTATCAGGGTAGTCGCCCTCCGGGGTGCCGTAGAGCTCCCTCCTGGCAAAGTACTTGTCGCAGCGGATGAACACATAGGGTCCTTCGGTGTAGAGCCTGCCTTCCTGCTGCTCCTTGCCCACCTGCACAGGGATGCTCTTGCCGGTGTCCTGGACCTCGGCGCTGATACATCCATAAAGGGGCATGAAGAGCCTGGCATCCACGCCCAGGGCCCTGAGCTCTCTCAGCAGGGCCCCCGCCACATCGGCCAGCCCGCCGGTCTTGGCATAGGGCACGGCCTCGGAGGCCGTAAGCAGCACTCTCACACCTGGACCTCCCTCATGAACCTGGCCGCCTCCTCCGGAGGGGTGGGGTTGATGTAGAACCCCGAGCCCCACTCAAAGCCGGCTATCTTGGTGAGCTTGGGCATGAGCTCAATATGCCAGTGGTAGTACTCGTTCTGCTCCTCGGTAAAGGGGCTGGTGTGAATGATGTAGTTGTAAGGGGGGGACTCCAGCAGGGCATCCAGCCTCTTCAGTATTCCCTGAAGAAGCTCTGCCAGGGCCTTGAAGCTCTTCTGCTGCGGTGAAAAGGCCGACTCGTGGGCCTTGGGCAGAATCCAGGTCTCAAAGGGCGCCCGGGGGGCAAAGGGCGAAAGGGCCACATAGCCTTCGTTTTCGGCCACCACCCGGCGGCCGTCGGAAAGCTCCTGGTATATGATATCGCAGAATATGCACCGCTCCTTCAGGTCGTAGTGGGCCCTGGAGCCCTTCAGCTCGTCCTTCACCGTCCTGGGCACAATGGGCAGCCCTATGAGCTGCGAGTGGCTGTGCTCCAGGCTGGCCCCTGCGGCCTCGCCCTCGTTCTTGAAGATAAGCACATATTTCAAGCGGCTGTCGTTCCTGAGCTCGGTAAGCCTCAGGTAGTAGGCCCAGAGCACATCCTCCACCATCTTCTCAGGCAGGGTGGAGAGGCTCTGGTAGTGCTCAGGTGTCTCCACTATCACCTCGTGCACTCCCACGCCGTTCATCTTGTCAAATATGCCCTCGCCCATCTTGTTCAGGGCCCCGTGGGCCTGAAGGGCAGGAAACTTGTTGGGCATGACCCTGAGGCTCCAGCCCGGCTTGTTGGGCAGACTTCCCGGTGGGCGGAAGGCCAGGGTCTCCTCAGGGGTGGTGTACTCGTTGCCAGGACAGAAGGGGCAAAAACCCCCCTTCTTCCTGTGCGCCATGGGAGCAAAGTCGGCAGGCCTCTTGCCCCGCTCCACAGAGATAATCACCCATCTTCCCAGTATAGGGTCCTTCCTCAGTTCTGGCACTCTAAGACCTCCGAAAATTGGCGAAAATTCTAAATTTATTATACATTAACACACATGAGGCCTACCTTCCATCACAGGGCAGTAAACGGCCCTTTTGAAGACCCGGTGGTGTATGTGCGTCTTCAGTGGCAGCGCCGGGGGCTGCTGCTGGACCTGGGCGACCTTCGGCGCCTGAGCCAGGGGGAGCTGCTCAAACTGACCGATGTCTTTATCACCCACACCCACATAGACCACTTCATCGGGTTTGACACCCTGCTGAGGGCCCTCCTGAGGAGACCTCAGCCCCTGAGGCTCTATGGCCCCTTGCAGCTCCTGGAGTGCCTCAAGGGCAGGCTCAGGGGCTACAGCTGGAACCTCATAAAGGACTATCCCCTGGAGCTTCAGGCCGTAGGGGTGGGGCCCTCAGGGCAGACAGAGGTGGGCTTCAGGGCCCGGGAGGGCTTCAGCCCCTCTGCCGAAAGGGCCAAGGCCTTCCAGGGGCCCCTGCTTTCGGAGGAGCACCTTCAGGTCAGGGCCGCGCTTCTTAGGCACGACATAGACTGCCTGGCCTATGCCCTTGAGGAGCCCTATCACATAAACATCAACAAGGTGGCCCTTTCCCAGATGGGTCTTCCCGTGGGCCCCTGGCTCTCCAGACTCAAGCAGGCCATAAGGGAGGGGCTGCCTGACGAGACCCCTTTTGAAGTGCAGGGCCGGGTCTTCAGCCTGGCAGAGCTGAGGAGCCGGCTCATTCACATAAGCAAGGGGCAGAAGCTGGCCTATGTGATGGATGCCGCCCCCACGGAGGAAAACCTGGGGAAAATCGTCCAGCTTGCCCAAGGGGCAGATACCCTGTACTCAGAGGCATATTTCCTCCACAGGGACCTCCAAAGGGCCAGGGAAAGGAACCACCTCACCGCGGCCCTGGCTGGAGATGTAGCCAGGGCCGCGGGAGTGGGCCGCCTGGTAATAATGCACCTGAGCCACAAGTACCACCACCAGGAGGAGGCCCTTCTCAGGGAGGCCCGGGAGGCCTTCGGGGGGCCGGTGAGCCTGGGGGGGGCTTAGGGTGCCCTTGAGAAAGGAGCTCAAGGAGCAGTTCCTCAGGGAGCTTTCGCCCTGGGAAAAGCTCTTCTTCCTCCGGAAGGCCCGGGAGGCCATCTACGAGAAGTGCTATCCCGTGGGAGAAGACCTCTTTCAGTACTGCTGGTTCCTCACCCTGAGGGAACGGCTGAGGCAGATAAGGCCCCAGCGCCAGGCCGGGGGCCTGCGCTACCTCCTGGCCCACGGGCTGAAGGAACTGGAGGAAGAAATAAGGCACTACGCCCAGAGGCTCCAGGCCCAGAGGCTGCCTGCTCCGGACAGGGAGGCCAGGGGGTTCCTGGAGCACCTGTCCAAGCAGTAGTGCCCTGCTTGAAAACCCTGCCCAAACTGATACAATGACGGTATGGAAAAGAGGCTCCGCTTCAGCCTTATATACTTCTTCATCGTGTTCGGGTTGATACTGGTACTGCAGAACTACCTCCTGGGCAGGGAACTTCTTACCATAACCTACAGCGAGTTCCGCACACTGGCCGAGGAGAAACTCGTCCAGGACCTGAGCATCTCCAGGGACACCATAGAGGGGAAACTTCTTCCCGGCGCCCTGGAGCGCCTGGCAGCCCTCAGGGGCGTGGAGTCGGCGGAGCTCAAGGACCTCAAGAGGTTCTATGTAGTGAGGATGGAGGACCAGGAGCTGGTAAAGCTCCTCTCCGAAAGGGGCATTCGGTACAAGGCCAGGCTGGAGGCCACCTGGTTGAGGACCCTCCTCAGCTGGCTCATCCCCATATTCATCTTCATAGCCCTGTGGGGCTATCTCCTGAGGAAGATGGGCACCCCTGGAGAGGGCCTCATGGCCGTGGGAAGGAGCAAGGCCAAGGTCTATGTGGAGGGGGAGACCAAGGTAGGCTTTGCCGATGTGGCCGGGGTGGACGAGGCCAAGGAGGAGCTCAAGGAGGTCATAGAATTCCTGAAGAACCCCAAGAAATTCCAGGAACTGGGCGGCAAGATTCCCAAGGGCATACTCCTGGTGGGCCCCCCAGGCACAGGCAAGACCCTGCTGGCCAGGGCAGTGGCAGGGGAGGCCAAGGTGCCGTTCTTGAGCCTTAGCGGCTCGGCCTTCGTGGAGATGTTCGTGGGCGTGGGGGCAGCCAGGGTGAGGGACCTCTTCAGCCAGGCGGAAAAACTTGCCCCCTGCATAATCTTCATAGACGAGCTGGACGCCCTGGGCAAGGCCAGGGGCATAAGCCCTGTGGCCGGGGTGGACGAAAGGGAGCAGACCCTGACACAGCTCCTTTCCGAGATGGACGGGTTTGACACCAAGAAGGGTGTGATAATCATGGCCGCCACCAACAGGCCGGAGATACTGGACCCAGCACTCCTTAGGCCCGGCAGGTTTGACCGGCACATCCTGGTGGACAGGCCTGACCTCAGGGGCAGGGAGGAAATCTTCCGGGTGCACACCGCCAAGGTGAAGCTGGCCCCGGATGTGGACCTCAAGACCCTGGCCTCCATGACCCCGGGGATGGTGGGGGCAGACATTGCCAACATAGTCAACGAGGCGGCCCTCCTGGCAGCCCGAAAGAACAAAAGCGCCGTGGACATGAGCGACTTTGAGGAGGCCATTGAGCGGGCCGTGGCCGGGCTCCAGAAAAAAAGCCGGGTGATAAACGAGCGGGAGCGCCGCATCGTGGCCTATCACGAGTGCGGCCATGCCATAGTGGCCAGCGTGCTGCCCCATGCCGACCCAGTGCGTCGGGTAAGCATAATCCCCAGGGGCATAGCAGCCCTGGGCTATACCCTTCAGCTTCCCACCGAGGAGCGGTACCTGCTTACCAAGTCGGAGCTCCTGGACCGCATCACCGTCATGCTGGGCGGACGGGCCGCCGAGGAGCTGGTCTTCGGCGAGGCCTCTACCGGGGCCCAGAACGACCTGGAGCGGGCCACCGAGATGGCCAAGAGCATGGTCAGGGCCTACGGGATGAGCGAGGAGCTGGGGCCCCAGAGCTTCGAGCGGGCCAGGCCCACATTCCTGGAGATACCCTGGAGCCCTCCCAAGGACTTCAGCGAGGAGACGGCCAGGAAAATAGACCAGGAGGTAAAGAACATCATCCTGGAGGCCTACCGCCGGGCCAGGGAAATCCTCACGGCCAAGCGGGACAAGCTGGATGAGGTGGCCTCCCTGCTCCTTAAGAAGGAGGTCATAGAGGGGGAGGAGCTCAAGGAACTCCTCAAGGAGAAAGAGGTTGAGCAAGAACCAAAGGCTTGAACTCAAGATGCCCAAACAGATGTGTGCCTCCTGCTCCATGGCCCTCAGGAGATTCCTGGGCCATGCCAAAGGGGTCAAGGACATCCAGGCCGAGGCAGACAGGGTGAGCATAGAGTTTGACCCCTCCGAGCTTAGCCAAGAGGAGCTTCTCAAGCTCTCCAGAGAGGCGCTGCAGAAGCTGGGCTACAGGCTCCAGGACATCTAAGAAGGGGGGTATAAGGGGGGCCGACAAGGATGCTGCTCTGTGTATGGATTTTTTTAAAAAAGAAGGGAGGGTTTGCGCAGTGAGGAAGATTCTGGTCTTAACAGCGGCAGTGTTGCTTCTGGCCTCCTTGGCCGGTGCCCAGATGATGGGTCCAGGAATGATGGCTCCGCAGCAGCCTCGAGGCTGGGGATGGGGGCCGGGTTATGGCATGGGTTGCTGGGGCATGATGGCTCCAGGAATGATGATGCCCCACGGCATGATGGGGCCCGGCATGATGGCTCCAGGGATGATGGGCGGAGGCATGATGTGGTACTGGCTTCAGAGACCCCAGGTGCAGAAGTTCCTGGACGAGACGGTGGAGCTCAGAAAGGAGCTCATGCTCAAGCGGTTTGAGTACTTTGAGGCCCTCAGGAACCCCGACACCCCGGCCGAGAAGCTGGGGCAGCTGCAGAGGGACCTGCTGAAGCTCAGCCAGAGGCTTTACAGGAAACTCCCCCCTGCCCTCAGGGGCTGGTACTAACTACGCACAAGGAGGCAAGCTATGCCGCTACAGGCACAATATGGTTATGGATGGGGCCCCGGAATGATGGGCGGCGGATGGGGCATGATGGGCGGATGGAGCTGGCTGTGGATGCTCCTCATGGCGATATTCTGGGTGCTGGTGATCGTGGGGCTGGTGCTGCTCATCAGGTGGCTGCTCACTTCCTTCAAGCCCACCAAGGAGGGCCCGGAGACCTCCAGGGCCTTGGAAATCCTCAAGGAGCGCTATGCCAAGGGCGAGATAACCAAGGAGCAGTTCCAGGAGATGAAGAAGGACCTTCTCTGAGGTATGCGATGGGCCCTCCCTGGGCAGACGACATACACCCCATGTTCCTACGGAACCGCTGCCCCGAGTGCCACACCCGCACCAAGGAGGCCGTGGCCGAGGGATTTGAGGACTTTACCCTGGGACTCATAGACCCCCGGGACGAGGAAAACCCCTACTGGAGCTACCACGAGCTGGTCTATGCCGAAGGGCCGCCCGTACTGCAGCAAGAAGAGGTGCTGAGGGACGGGCAGTGCTGCTGGCCCAACGCCGCATATGGGTAGGAAGGCCCGAAAGGAGCGCCTTAGTAAGGAAACTCAAGCGGGACTACTACGATTGGCGCCGCCCGCCCAGATTCTTTGAAGAGGCTGTGCCTGAGCGCTATGAGATAAGGCCATGGTATGAGAGATTGTGGCTGAACCTCAGGCTCTGGCTGGGGACGGCCCAGGAGGAGCTCAGGAGCTGGCCCCCCAGGATACCCGAGAAGGACCGAGCCATGCTCCGGTACTGGGTGGCCCATAGCCTGCAGACCAGGGGGCCCGGCACGGCCATTACCGTGCTGGTTCAGACACCCCAGGGCCAGCCCCTCGGTGGGGCCATCGTGGAACTGGTGGGCAACTACACCTCAGCCCAAAGGCAGCAGGTGCAGGACATCATCAGGCTAAAGACCGGCCCCGACGGCAGGGCCACCCTGGAGTCTGAACCCTACTCGGTGCTCAGCACCCTCTGGTACGCCAGGGCCATGAAAGGAAAACACCAGAGCCCTTACCAAGTGCTCCAGGTGCTTGAGGGCAAAAAAACTTTCCTGAAACTCCTCCTGAGAGAGTAAAATAATCAAGTAATGAAAAGGCGCTATTGGCTCAGCCCCCATGTAGTGCTCAGGCTCCTGGAGGTCCCCTGCGTATATCACCTGCTCACCGACGAGCTCTATGAGCTTGACCAGGAAGGGTTTGAATTCCTGAGGCAGGCCGCCCTGCATGGGGTGGAGGCCCCAGGAGATGACCCCTTCGTAGCCTACTGCCTGAAAGAAGGGCTCCTGAGCACCGCCCCCCGCAACGGCACTCCCCCAGAGCTTCGGCCCGCCCCCAGGCCTTCCCTCAGGTACCTGGAGCTCCAACTTACCGAGGACTGCAATCTCCGCTGTCGGCACTGCTATCAGGAGCACCGGGCCATAGAGATGGCCCCCCATGATGTGCTCTGGGTACTGCAGGAGTTTTCCCAGGCCCAGGGCCTGAGGGTGCTCCTTACCGGGGGAGAGCCCCTCAGGCACAGCCAGTTCTGGCAGATAAATGCCCAGTTGCCGAAGTTCAGTCTCAGGAAGGTACTCTTCACCAACGGCCTGCTGCTTGACGAGCCCACAGCCAAGGCCCTGAATGTCCAGGAGGTGCAGATAAGCCTTGACGGCCTTAGGGACTCCCACGAAGCCCTCAGGGGCCCGGGCACCTTTGGCAAGGCCCTCAGGGCCATCGAGGCCGCCAGGGCCGCAGGGCTTGAGGTCTCGGTAGCCACCATGGCCCACAGTGGAAACCTCCATGAACTTCCGGCCCTGGAGTGCCTGCTCAGGGACCTGGGCGTAAGCACCTGGAGCGTGGATGTGCCCGTGCTCACCAGAGGAGCGGCCAAGACCCTGGTGCCTCCGCCCGAAAGGGCCGGCAAGGCCCTGGCCTTCGGCTTCGGCAAGAGGGCCTCCCACGGCTCCCAGGAAGGCTACGCCTGTGGGCTCAACCTTATGAGCGTCTCTGCCAAGGGCGAGGCGGCCCGCTGCTCCTTCTACCGCCCGGTGGGCAATGTGCTCAAAGAGGGGCTGCTTCCCTGCTGGCAACGCATAAGGCCCCTCCGCCTCAGCGAGCTCAGATGCAGGCACTGTCCCCACCTCCAGCAATGCCGGGGAGGCTGCCGCTACAGGGCAGAAAGTCTGGGCCAAGACCCCCTATCAAAAGACCTTTACAGATGTGCCCTGTATGGTATAATCCAGAAATAAGAAAGGAGGTGCTTGAGAAAATGACCATTCGGAAGGTTTCAAGAAAGCTCTCCAGCACTTGCAAGTGCAAGGCTTCCTGCTAAGGCCAAAGGACAACCAGAATAAAGGGGCAGGCCCAAGGGGCCTGCCCCTTTTCACTACTGCTTTAGATGTCTTTTACCCTCCTGGAGATAGCGGAGGAACCACTCCGGGGGCACATAATCCACAAAGCAGAGCTTCTGGCCCTCAAGCTCTATGACCTCCCCCTGGGGGTCAAGGAACAGGAGGAGGCAGTCGTTCTTGTAGTCGTACTTCTCACCCAGAGCCCGCTCCTGCGCGGTGAGGGGCTTGGAGAGGTCCACCCTCACGGGGATAAACTCTGTATTGAGCTTCCTGATGATTTCCGGCACCGAGTAGACATACTTCTCCATGGCCCTGCAACGGGCGCACTCCTCAGGGGTGTAGAAGTCCACCACCAGGGGCTTGTTCTGTGCCTTGGCCGCCACCAGGCCCTCGGAAAGCCTCCACCAGTGGATTTCCTCCCTTGTCGCCCTTTCGGTGGAGGTGGCGCAGCCCACCATCACAAGGGCAGCCGCCAGAAGAAGCGGTGTCTTCACAAATTTAGTTTAGCACTTATAATCTCCAGGGGCAAACGCACCAGCTGCTGGCACACCCGTTGCCTTTGGGAGGCAAATGTATTAAAATCATTTATACTTTTTCTGAAACGGAGGTACAGAGGCTTTGGTCAAGATACGGCTGACTCGGATGGGAGCGCGCAAGAGGCCCTTTTACCGCATCGTGGTGGCAGACTCCAGGGCCCGCAGGGATGGCCCCTTCATTGAAATCCTGGGTACCTACGACCCCCTCCAGGAACCTTTCGAGGTGAAAATAAATCAGGACAGGGCCCAGTACTGGCTCAAGCAGGGTGCACAGCCCACAGACACAGTGAAAAAGCTATTACAGAAGGCCGGCGTGGTTTCGGCCTAAACTTCTTGCGGAGGTGGTTGAAGCATGAAACCCTTAGTTGAAGCGATGGCAAAGGCTCTCGTGGACAATCCCGACAAGGTAAGCGTGACCGAGGTGGACGGCGAAAAGACTACGGTGTTTGAGCTGAGGGTGGACCCCAACGACTTGGGCAAGGTAATCGGCAAGCAGGGCAAGACGGCCAGGGCCATGAGGACCATCCTCTCGGCGGCCGGCACCAAGATAGGCAAGCGGTGTGTCCTTGAAATCCTGGAATAACCAGGCCCTGTAGGGCATCGGGGAGCAATGCGGCAGGGGCGGGCCAACCCGCCCCTTTTTATAGGTATGCTGGTCATATCGGTCATCACCCTTCTTCCGCAGGTCTTCCACCCCTACCTCAATGCGGGCATACTGCGCCGGGCCAAGGACAAGGGCCTGGTGCGCTTTGAGGTGCTGAACCTCCGCCATTTCGCCACCGACAGGCATCGCAGCGTGGACGACTATCCCTACGGTGGAGGCCCGGGCATGGTGCTCATGCCCGAGCCCCTGGCCAGGGCCGTGGAGTACGCCAAGGCCGACGGACTGAGGACCCGCACCATTCTCATGAGTCCCCAGGGGAAGGTATTCAGCCAGGAGATGGCCCAGCACCTGGCCGAGCAGCAGGGGCGTCTGCTCCTTATCGCAGGCCGGTATGAAGGGGTGGACGAAAGGGTGGTGCAGAGCCTTGTGGATATGCAGCTGTCCATAGGGGACTACATCCTTAGTGGCGGAGAGCTGCCTGCTTTGGTTATAATAGACGCCGTTGTGAGGCTCCTGCCAGGGGCCCTGGGCGGTGAGGCCTCGGCCCAGGAGGAGTCCTTCGCAGGGGGTATCCTGGAGCATCCCCACTACACCAGGCCTCCGGTGTGGAGGGGTATGAAGGTGCCCGAGGTGCTTCTGGGGGGCAACCATCAGGAAATTGCCCGCTTCAGGAGGAAGGAGGCCCTCCGAAGGACCCTCCGCCTCCGGCCGGACCTGCTGAAAAAGGCCGCCCTGAGCGACCTGGACAGGCAGCTACTTGAAGAGATGAAGGAGGAGGAAGGCGATGGACCCCATAAAGAGCGTTGAGGAAGGACAACTGAAGGAGCGCCCCCAATTCAATGTGGGAGACACCGTCAGGGTGCTCACCAAGGTCATAGAGGGGGACAAGGAGAGGATTCAGCCCTTTGAGGGCGTGGTTATAGCCAAGAAGGGCGGAGGCGCCAGGGAGACCTTTATGGTCAGGAAGATATCCTTCGGCATAGGGGTAGAGAGGATCTTCCCCCTGCATTCGCCCTTCATAGAGGACATAAAGGTGGTAAGGCAGGGCTCCGTAAGGAGGGCCAAGCTTTACTACCTGAGGCACAAGAAGGGCAAGGCCGCCAAGATAAAGGAAAAGACCTTCTACAACAGGTAGCTTGGACCTCTTTGAGCACGACGCCCGCCTGAGGGCCCAGGGCCATGAGCCCCTGGCAGGACTGGATGAGGCAGGGCGGGGGGCCCTGGCAGGCCCGGTGGTGGCCGCTGCGGTGGTGCTTCCCGGGGGGGCGAAGGTGGAAGGCCTTAAGGACTCCAAGCTTCTCAGCCCCCGGCAGCGCCACAGGCTTCTTCATAAGCTCCTCCAGGTTGCCCTGGATGTGGGCGTGGGCCTGGCCCACCCGGAGGAGATAGAGAGGCTCAATGTCCTGGGGGCCACCAGGCTGGCCATGCAGAGGGCCCTGGAGAACCTCACCCTACGCCCCGCCCTCCTGCTGATAGACGCCCTTCGGCTTCCCCAGGTGCGGTGCCCCCAGATGAGCCTCCTCAAGGGAGAGCTCAAAAGTGCCAGCATTGCTGCTGCCTCCGTGCTGGCCAAATGCGCCCGGGACAGCATAATGCTCCATTACCACGGGCTCTGGCCCCAGTACGGATTTGACAGGCACAAGGGATACTGCAGCAGGGCCCATCTTCAGGCCCTGGGGGTTCACGGGCCCTGCCCTGTGCACAGGCGGGGCTTCAGGCCTGTGCAGAGTCTGCAGCCTCTGTTCTGAAGGAGGCCCCACCTGGGGCCATGGGAAGCCTCACGGTGAAGCAGCTGCCCCGGCCCGTCTCGCTCCTTACATCAATGTGGCCCTTGTGGGCCTGCACTATCTTGTAGCTTATGGGAAGGCCCAGGCCGGTGCCCTTCTCCTTCTTGGTGGTGAAGAAGGGCTCGAAGATGCGGGGAAGGACCTCCTGGGGAATGCCCTTGCCGGTGTCGCATATCTGCACGCACACCATGCCCGAGGCCGTAAAGGTGCGCACCTTCAGCACCCCTTCTCCCTGCATGGCATCCAGGGCATTGTTGATTATGTTAAGGAACACCTGCTTGAGCTGGTTGCCGTCTGCCGTGATGGGGGGCAAGGGCTGTAGCTCCTTTTGCACCTGCACCCTGGTGTCCTTAAGCTGCACGCTGAGGAGTTCCAGCACGCTCTGAAGCAGGGCGTTAACATCCTCCTGGGCCATCTCCAGGGGTCTCTTGCGGGCAAACTCCAGCAGCTGGTGCACTATGTCCCTGGCCCTCAGGGACTCCTTCTCTATTATCTCCACATCCCTGCGAATGCTCTCCAGGTCGGTTTCCTCTCGGATAAGCTCTGCATAGCCCAGGATACTGGTAAGGGGGTTGTTTATCTCGTGGGCCACATTGGAGGCCAGCTCGCCGATGGCAGCCAGCTTAGCCGCCTGTACCAGCTGCTCCTGGGCCTCCTGCAGTTGGCGCATCCGCTCCCTCAGGCTCTCGTAGAGCCTGGCGTTTTCCAGGGCCACGGCCAGGTTGTTGGCCAGGATGGCCATGAGGCGCACATCCTCCTCGGTGAACTCCCCCTTGTTCTTGTTGGCCACCCTTATGGCCCCTACCAGCTTGCCCCTGTGCCTTATCCATACGAACATGAGATTGCGCACCTTCAGGGCGGCCTCGGCCTCGGCGGTGGGAGCAGCGGATATCCCCTCGTTGAGAATCAGGGCCTTCCTCCTGGTAGAGTGGTAGCAGCGTTGCATCTTCTCCTTGGGCACATGCAGAGTTTCGGCCTCCTGTCTGCTGAGGCCCACCGCCGGCCACTGGTGCCTGAACTCCTCGCCTTCCAGGAGCATCACTCCACACTGCTTTACATCCAGGAGCTGGGCCACCCCCTGGGAGACCTCACCAAAGATGTCCTCCCTGCTGCCTATGGCATGAAGGCTCAGGGAGATGCTGTAGAGGTTGGCCAGGGCATGCAGATGGTTCATCAACTTCTGGTTGGTCTCCTTAAGCCCCAGGCTCATGTCGTTGAAGGACCTTATGAGCTCCCCGAACTCTCCCTCGGCCTTGTAGGAAGTGGTGTAGCCCAGCTCCCCTGCCTTTATGTGCCGGGTGGCCGCCACCAGCTCGTTGATAGGCTCGGTGATCTGCCTGGTCATGCTCACCGCTATGGCCAGAGCAATGAAGAATGACAGGACCAGGGTGATGATCAGAATGGCCCTGGAGTTGTTTATACTCCTTAAGGCCCGCACCGTCCTTTCGTTGAGCCTCTGGTCGGCCAGGAAGGCCATCTCCTGGGCCTTGCCCAGGAAGGTGTTGCCTATGGTGATGGCCGCCCTCCGGAGCCTCTCTATGCGCTCCGGATTGGCCGAGATGGTGACCAGGTAGCTCAGGGCGTCCTTATAGTCCTCCACCAGGTGGTTGAGCTCCTGCAGTCTGGCGGTCATTTCCTGGTCATGGTGGCAGCCCAGGCAGGAGGAGACGGTCCTGTCCAGGTCCATCACGTTCTGCACTATCTCGTCCACCTCTTTGCCGAAAACGGTACCAAAGGTATAGAGGTGGGTCTGCACGGTCTGGGCGTTTATCACCAGGTTCTGCCTTATGATTTCCACCCTGTGCAGGGTGATGACCGACTGGAGGTTGGAGGTAGTGTTGTAGATGTAGGCTATGGTGATGACCGTGCCCAGGCTGAAGAGGGCAAAGAGCACGAACAGCGATATGACAAGCCTTCTTTTCATTCGTACCGAAAGCCCCTCAGGTTTATGCCCGCCCTGCCCAGAAGGTCGTACACGGGAATGAACTCCTGGAGCCCTATGGGGGAGAACTTGACATAACCCAGGCCCTTAAGCACCCTCCTGCCCTCCTCCAGGGTGTTCATCCTCAGGAGCACCTCCCTGAGCCTTTCCCTGAGGTCCAGAGGCAGGTCCTTGCGGACGCACAGGGCCATGTCCGGCAGCCTGGCGGAGCGGGCCAGCACCAGGAGCTCCTCCTGCACCAGGGGGTCCTCCCGGCTCACCTTGTGGAATATCTTTTCCTTGGCAGCGCCCACATCGGCCCATCGGTCAAGCACGGCGTAGATGGCAGCGTCGTGGCTACCCGTCCAGTAGTACTCGCTGAAGAAGCCCTCCGGGCTCCTCACCCCCAGCCTCCTCAGGGAGGAAAGGACGAAGGCGAAACTGGTGGTGGCCCTGCTGACGAAGGCGGCCCTCTTGCCTCTTAACTCCGGCAAGGCCCTTATACCGCTGTCCTTCCTTACAAAGATGTACTCCACGGTGCTTGAGCCCCGGGGACCTACGGGCTTGACCAGAGGCTCAACTCCCAGCCTCTCGTGGGCCCACACAGCGGTAAAGGACTCAAAGAACGCCCCGTCAAGTCCTCTTTCCTGGAACTTCTCCACCACATCGCCATACCTGGCCAGGATGGTGAAGCGCACGGGCAGCCCCAGCTCCTCGCTCAGGTACTCTGCCAGGGGCAGGTGCTTCTTCATGAGACGGAAGATGTTTTCCTCCGGCACCAGGCCGAGCAAGAGCTCCCTTTCCTCCTGGGCCCAGCCCCATCCCGAAAGAAAGCTCAGCAGCGCTATCACCACAAGTAGCCGCCGGGGCATCAGTAAATCACCTCTGTGGCCGTGGTGACCAAGGACATGGAGACCCTCAGCCCCAGCCTGGTGGCCTCCCTGAGGTTGTAGACCAGCCGGAGGCCCTTGGCCTCCAGCCGGTGGAGCTCCTGGGGCCTGCTGCCCCGAAGGAGCCTTTTCAGCAGTCCTGCCGCCAGACGGCCATGCTCTGCTGCATCAAAGGTGAGGGTAAGCACAGGGCTGGCCCCCCGCCCCTTAAGGAGCGAGGCCGTGGCCACCCTTTTGGCCGAGGCAATCTTTATCAATGTGGGATACACGGTGCTGGCCGTTGCACAGAGGGTGATGTACAAGGCGTCCATCTCCTTGCCCGCCAGGGCGGCCGAGACATCAGCGGGCCTCCGGAGGTTTATGCCCACCAGGCGGACCCCGTACTTCCTGGCAATCCTGCTCAGGCGGGCATATTGATAGGCGGAGTCTTCCTCCCAGGCGTTGTACACCACCGCCATGCTCCGCATGGCGGTGCTTTCCTTGAGATACCTGAAGAGGCTGCCCACGGGGAGATTGGTGTAAACCCCCGTGGCCTTCTTGTCCCTTATGCCGAAGGCCACGGGCCCGTAGAGGCCGGCGTAAAGGACCGGCACCCGGGGCCTTTCCCTCAGGGCTGCCAGGGTGGCCGCCCCCCCGTAAGTGATGAGCACCTTCACATCGGCCACCAGGAGTTTCCTGGCTGCGTTGCTCCAGGAAATGGGGTCGGGATAAGGTCTCTGGACGACGAGCTCTACGCCGCTTCCCTTGAGCTCTCTCTTGAGTGCCTCGTGTATCTCCGCATACAGGGGCACCTCCCTGGTGAGTATTACCCCCACCCTCTCCGCTGAGGCGGGCCGCACCGCAGCCCCCAGAAGCAGCACGGCCAGAAGAACAAGGATTTTTTTCATTAACTACATTATAAGAGTTTCGGGGCAAGATTTCAGCCGCCGGAGGGAAAGCAGCAGGGCCTCCGCCTTCTTGAGGCTCTCCTGGTATTCCCTTTGGGGCTCCGAGTCGGCCACCACTCCGGCGCCCGCCTGCACATAGGCCTTCTGCCCTTTCACGAGAAATGTCCTTATGACGATGTTCAGGTCCATGGAGCCGCTGAAGCCCAGGTAGCCCACGGAGCCGGTGTAGGGGCCCCGCCTCAGGGGCTCAAGCTCGTCTATGATCTGCATGCATCGCACCTTGGGCACTCCCGTGATGGTGCCCCCAGGGAAGGCGGCCCTGATGCAGTCAAACATGTCCTTGCCCCGAAGAAGCCTCCCCCGGACATTGGACACTATGTGAATCACATGGGAGTACTCCTCGGTGCACATGAGCTCGTTGACCTCCACGGTGCCGTAGGCGGAGACCTTGCCCAGGTCGTTGCGCTCCAGGTCTATGAGCATCACATGCTCGGCCCTTTCCTTCTCGCTAAGCAGGAGCTCCGCCCTCATGGCCTCGTCCTCCCTGAGGTCCCTGCCCCTGGGCCTGGTGCCGGCTATGGGGCGGGTCTCCACCACCTCCCGGTGCACCCTGAGGAGCCGCTCGGGAGAGGAGCTCACTATGTGGTAATCCCCCATGTCCATGTAGCAGGCAAAGGGGGAAGGGTTTATCTCTCTCAAGTGAAGGTAAAGCCACCAGGGATGGACATCCCCGATGGGGGCGTGCACCCTCAGGGAGAGGTTGGCCTGGAATATGTCCCCCGCCGCTATGTACTGCTTGGCCCTCTGAACCATCCAGATGTACTGTTCCTCGGAGACATCCTGAAATATCTCCACCGGGGCAGAGGCCCTGCAGGGCGGAAGCTCCGCAGGCCGTTGAAGCCTGAGAAGTATCTCCTCCAGGGCCTCCCTGGCCTCTTCCCGGGCCTGCCGGGGATGAAGCCGTTGCGGCTGGTGGCCCCGGGCTGTGGCGGACTCTCTGGCACCGGGGCAGCATATGGCCCAGGCCCGGCCCTGAAGATGGTCAAAGGCTATTAGGCGGTCGTAGAAGAAGAAGTGGGCATCGGGCACCTGGAGGTCATCCAGGGTGCTCTTGGGAAGGCATCTCTCTATGTAGTGCACGAAGTCATAGCTCAGGAGCCCCACCGCCCCACCTTGAAAGGGGGGGAGCCCCTCCAGGGGCCTCTGGGGGTAGGAACACACCAAGCCCCTGAGCCTCCCAAGGGGCCGCTGCTCGGGGCCCAGGAGCCTCCGACCTCTAAGGACGAGCTCTGCCAGGCCGTCCTTCAGCCTGAAGCCCATGTAGGGCTCAAAACACAGGAAGCTGTAGCGGGCCGTCTGCCAGGGCCCCTTGGCGCTTTCCAGAAGCACCGCCCCTGGGCCCAGGAATCTGCTGAACAGGGCCGCGGGCTCCTGGTAGGGTATCTCCACATGAAGGGGCTGAAGCACCTGCCCTTGCTCGCATGCCCTTTCTGTGCGGGTCAGCTCCTGGGGCATCTTCCCTAGGCGGTAAGCAGTTCCAGGCTGATGAGCTCCAGGGCCTTGAGGGGGTCCTCCTGGGCGAGCACCGCCCTTCCCAGCACTATGTAATCGGCCCCTTCCCTGAGGGCCTGCCTGGGGGTCATGGTGCGCCGCTGGTCGTCGGGGGGGCTCCAGGAGACCCTTATTCCGGGGGCCACGATCATGAAGTCCTTGCCGAAGTGGTTCCTTATCATGGCCACCTCGTGGCCCGAGGCCACCACCCCGTCAAGCCCTGCCCTGTGGGCCAGAGAGGCCAGGTGCCTCACATGGGTCCTCAGGCTGTGCTGAATGCCGAAGCCCCTCAGCTCCTCCTGCTCCAGACTGGTAAGAACGGTCACGCCCAGTATCCTGGGCCTGGGGAGGTTGTCCTTAAGGCACAGCCCCACCACCGCCTCCCTCACCGCCCTGAGGGCCTCCAGTCCCGCGGAGGTGTGCACATTGAACATGTGAACCCCCAGCCTGGTGGCCTGAAGAGAGGCCCTCACCATGGTGTGGGGTATGTCGTGAAACTTTAAATCCAGGAAGACCCTTGCCCCCCGGGCCTGGATTTCCTCCACCACCCGGGGGCCCGCCGATACAAAGAGCTCCAGCCCTACCTTGAACATCCCCACCTGCTCCTTGAGCTCATCCACCAGGTGGAGGGCATAGTCCCTGTCGGAGACATCCAGGGCCAGGATGATCCTGTCCTTGCCGGGCATTCAGCCGCCCCGGGGAAGGGTTATGCCCCTCTGGGCCTGGTACTTGCCGGCCTTGTCCTTGTAGGAGACCTGGCAGGGCTCCTCGGCCTTGAGGAACACCAGCTGGGCGATGCCCTCCTGGGCGTATATCTTCACGGGAAGGTGGGAGGTATTGGCCAGCTCCATGGTGATGTGGCCCTCCCATTCGGGCTCCAAGGGGGTAATGTTGACCAGCACCCCTGCCCTGGCATAGGTGGACTTGCCCAGGCACAGCACCAGCACATCCCTGGGGATGCGCAGGTACTCCACCGAGCGGGCCAAGACGAAGCTGCCAGGGGGAATGATGCACACCCGGGCCCTGAAGTGCACGAACAGCTCGGGGGGCATCTCCTTGGGGTCCAGCACCGAGGGGCAGGAGGCCGGGTTGAGGGCCATGAACTCATCGGCCACCCTTATGTCGTAGCCGTAGGAACCCACGCCCCAGGAGATGGCCCCCGCGGGGCGGAGCTGCTCCTCCTGGAAGGGCTCTATCATTCCCTTGCGGGCCATCTGCCTGATCCACCGGTCGCTCCTGACCATGAAGTAGAAGTTAGCACAAAGCCCCCTCCCGGAGCAACCAAATAACTTTCCTGTTGCCTCCAGGGAGGTTTTCTGATATAAAATAAGTAAAATTCAAAGGGGTTGTGCAAAGATGCCTGCCCTGTGCGTGATAGGTGATGAGGTTGATCCACCAGGTTAGATCTTCAGGGAGCCGATGTAAGGAGGACGGTGTGCAGGCCCTCCTGGGGGAGGGAAGCCTAAAGTCCCCTTCTAGGCACCCACTTGTTGGGAGGGGATCTAACGCTTGCGCCTACACGGCAGGGCGGGTCCTTACTATGGCTGTGCCCCTAGAGGTTCACATAAAGGATTCCCCGCCTCCGGGAGGATGCGCCCTGGGGGGCCCTCGCGGCCCCGAACAACAGCCCTAAGCGCCCGAGGCCTGAGGAAACCAGCCATAGTAGCCCATCTTTGCAGCCCCTTGCGATAAAGGAGGCTCTGCAGCATGAACGAGATGCTTTACATCCTTGTAGCCGTAGCAGTGGGCGTAGTGGTTGGCGTGGCCTTCGGCATAATCTACCGGTACTCCCTCCGCAGCAAGCTGGCGCTCTTCAGGAAAGAGGCGGACAAGCTCATCCAGGAGGCCCGCAAGGCCGCCGAGGGCATCAAGAAGGAGGCCTCCTACGAGGCCAAGGGCATCGTTTACCAGGCCAGGGCCGAGGCGGAGAAGGAGTTCAAGGACCGCCGCCAGGAGCTCAACCAGATGGAGCGCAGGCTCCGCCAGAGAGAGGAGTACCTGGAGCGCAAGATAGAGCAGGCCGAGCGCCGGGAGCAGGAGCTGGCAAGAAGGGAGCGGGAGATGAACCATCGGGAGCGCTCCCTCAGGAACAAGGAGGCCCAGGTAGAGGAGACCCTCAAGCACCAGAAGGAGGCCCTGGAGCGCATATCGGGCTTCAGCGCCCAGGAGGCCAAGGCGGAGCTCCTAAGGAGGGTAGAGGAGGAGGCCCGGTTTGAGGCCGCCAGGGTGGCCAAGCAGATTGAGGACGAGGCCAAGGAGGAGGCGGAGAAACGGGCCAAGGAGATCATTGCCCTGGCCATTCAGCGCTACAGCAGCGAGTACGTGGGCGATGCCACCGTCTCGGCCGTCAGCCTGCCCAGCGACGACATGAAGGGCCGCATCATCGGCCGGGAGGGCCGAAACATCCGGGCCCTGGAGGCCGCCACGGGGGTGGACCTCATCGTGGACGACACCCCGGAGATGATCACCCTTTCGGCCTTCAACCCCATCAGGCGCGAGATTGCCCGCCTGGCCCTGGAGCGCCTCATCGCCGACGGCCGCATCCACCCGGCCAGGATAGAGGAGGTGGTGGCCAAGGTGAAGAAGGAGGTGGAGGCCACCATCAAGGAAGAGGGAGAAAAGGCGGTGTTCGAGATGGGCCTTTCGGGCATCCACCCGGAGCTCGTAAAGCTCCTGGGCAGGCTGAAGTACAGGACATCCTACGGGCAGAATGTCCTTCAGCACTCCAAGGAGGTGGCCTACCTGGCAGGGCTCATGGCCTCGGAGCTCAGGGTGAATGTGAAGCTGGCCAAGCGGGCCGGCCTGCTTCATGACATAGGCAAGGCCGTGGACTTTGAGCACGAGGGGCCCCACCAGGAAATCGGTGCCTCCCTGGCCAGGAAGTACGGGGAGTCCGAGCGGGTGGTGGCCGCCATAGCCCAGCATCACGACGCCGAGGCCCCCACGGTAGAGGCGGCCCTGGTGGCCGCCGCCGATGCCCTGTCGGCCGCCAGGCCGGGGGTCAGGAGCGAAAGCATAGAGAACTACATCCAGAGGCTCAACAAGCTGGAGGAGCTCTGCCGCTCCTACAACGGGGTGGACAAGTGCTACGCCATCCAGGCAGGCAGGGAGGTGCGCATCATCGTGAAGCCCGAGGAGGTCTCCGACGAGGCCTCCTGGAGCCTCTCCAGGGACCTGGCCAAGAAGATAGAGGCAGAGATGACCTACCCGGGCCAGATAAAGGTCACCGTCATAAGGGAGAGCAGGTTCGTGGAGTATGCCAAATAGAAGGTGGCCTTGAAGGTCCTCTTTATAGGCGATGTAGTGGGCCGCCCGGGCAGGCAGGCGGTCAAGGCCCTCCTGCCCAGGGTGGCGGAGCGCTACAAGGCCTCCCTGGTCATAGCCAATGCGGAAAACGCCGCCGGAGGCTTCGGCCTCACCCCCCAGACCGCAGAGGAACTCCTGGGGGCAGGCATCCATGTCCTTAGCAGCGGCAACCACATCTGGGACAAGAAGGAGGCCCTGGGGCTACTGCAGAAGGATGACAGGATACTCAGGCCCCTGAACTACCCCCCAGGGGTGCCCGGCCGGGGTAGCATCCTCCTGAGTGTCCAGGGAAGGAAGGTGGCGGTGGTGAACCTCTCTGGAAGGATCTTCATGCCCCTCCTGGACTGCCCTTTCAGAACCATAAAGGAGGAGCTAAAGGACATAAAGAAGGAGACCAACCTCGTCGTGGTGGACTTCCACGCCGAGGCCACCAGCGAGAAGCTGGCCATGGCCTACTTCCTGGACGGCCAGGTGAGCGCCCTGGTGGGCACCCACACCCATGTGCAGACCGCCGACGAGCAGATACTGCCGGGCGGTACCGCCTACATCACCGATGTGGGCATGACAGGGCCCCGGGACTCCATAATCGGCATGGCAAAGGAGGATGTACTGAGGAGGTTCCTCTATCAGATGCCCCAGCGCTTCAGCGTGGCCAAGGCCCCCACCATGTTCTCCGCCGTCATGCTGGAGCTGGACGAGCGCTCGGGCAAGGCCCTGAGCATCCAGCGCCTGTGCCTGAGCCACCCCTAGGAGGAAAGTCTCTGCAGTATTGCCTTTATCACCTCCTCCTCCCTCTTGAGGGGTGGCTTGGCATGATGGCTTTCGGTCTTGACTATCTCCTCCCTGAGGTCGCCCAGGTAGACCTGCAGGGCATGTTTCAGTATCTCCCGTTCCTCCTGGTTAAGCTCAAGGGTCATGGCCTCACCTCCCATTGGCCTACTGGCTGAGGAGAAAACCCCTCCCTTGGCAAAGATGCTATATTAAGGTATGGAGCTTGTCAAGGCCACGGGGAAGCTACAGGCCCTCCAGGGGCAGCTCAACGGGGTGCTGAAGGGAAAGCCCCAGGTGGTAAGGCTCTCCTTGGTGTGCTTGCTGGCCAGGGGGCACCTGCTCATAGAGGATGTGCCCGGGGTAGGAAAGACCACCCTGGCCCTGGCCCTGGCCAGGAGCATAGACTGCACCTTCCAGCGCATCCAGTTCACCAGCGACCTCATGCCCCAGGACATCACCGGGGTGCACATATACAACCCCAAGGAGCAGCAGTTCCTCTTCAGGCCCGGCCCGGTGTTCGCCCAGGTGGTGCTGGCCGACGAGATAAACCGCACCAATCCCAAGACCCAGTCGGCCCTGCTGGAGGCCATGAACGAAAGGCATGTCTCGGTGGACGGTAAGACCTTCCGCCTGCCGGAGCCCTTCATGGTCATAGCCACCCAGAACCCCCTGGAGCACCACGGCACCTTTCCCCTCCCGGAAAGCCAGCTGGACAGGTTCATGCTGCACCTGAGCATCGGCTACCCCGAGGCCCGATACGAAAAGGAGGTGCTCCTGAGGCAGCAGGACTTTGAGGAGCTGGAGCGTCTTCCCCCTGTGCTTGAGGCCCAGGAGGTGATAGAGCTTCAGCACCTGGCGGCAGAGACCGAAGTGGAGGACTCCCTGGTGGGCTACATCCTGGAGCTCCTGAGGGCCAGCCGGCTGCATCCGGAGGTCCGCCTAGGGGCCAGCACCAGGGCAGGACAGAACCTCCTCAGGGCCGCCAAGGCCCATGCCCTGCTTTCCGGGCGGCGGTTCGTGGTGCCTGACGACATAAAGCATACCGCCTCCGCGGTGCTGGGCCACAGGCTGGTGCTCAAAGCGGAGGGAGGGAGCCGCAAGGGCCGGGCCCTGGTGGAGGAGCTTCTCAGGAGCGTTGCCGTGCCGGTATGAGCCTCAGGCCCACCAAGGAGGGCTGGCGCCTGGGGATGGCCACGGCCCTGGTGGCCCTGGCAGCCCTTAACACGGGAAACAATCTCATCTACCTGGTGCTGGCCTCCATGCTGGCAAGCCTGCTCTGCAGTGCCCTTCTACCCCTTTACAACCTCCGGGGGCTGAAGGCCTCGGCATGGGCTCTCCAGCCCCTGTTTGCCAAAAGGCCCTGTAGTCTCAGGATAAGGATAGAAAGCCCCCGGAGGCTTCCTGCCTACTCCATCCATGTGGTGGGTCCAGGGGGCCTGAGGCTCCGTTTTGCCAGGATAAAGGGCTCGGAGGAGGCCACAGCCCGGGTGAAGTTTGCCCGCAGGGGGCTTTACCAAGGGATGAAGGTGAGGCTTCAGAGCAGCTTTCCCTCCATATTTTTTGTGGCCTCCGTGGAGGTGCCCCTTGAGGGGCATCTCCTGGTGTATCCTGAGCTCAGGGACCTGGGCCCCTGGAGGCCTGCCCCCAGGGGCCGGGGTGGGCCCAGGCCCCTTCTTCCCGGCGAGGAGCCCCAGAGCCTCAGGCCCTATGTCCCGGGGGACGACACCAGGCGCATAAGCTGGAAGGCCCTGGCCAGGCACCAGAGCCTGCTGGTAAAGGACACTCGTCAGGAGCCACTGGCAAGCACCGCCGTGGTACTGGACGGCACCGGCCCCCCTTCGGAGGAGGCCTTTGAGGAGTGCCTGAGCCTGGCTGCATCGGTAGCCAAGAGGCTGCTGGAGGAAGGCCACATGGTGGCCCTCCTTACCGCCCAGGACAGGGTGCCCTTCGGCTCAGGCCCTGCCCAGCTTTGGCGCATCCTGGAGGTCCTGGCCCTGGCCGAGGAGCCCCAGAGGTGGCAAAGGAGCCTCCAGGGCATGGAGGCAGGGGTGCTCATTCTGAAGTCCAGGGCCTCGGCCCTGAGCAGGAGGGCCCAGGAGTTCGGCCATGTCATCTACGCCTCTTATCTATAGGGCCAGCACCGCTGCCCTGGCGCTCCTGGGCTCCTGGGGGCTTGCCCTGGCCGGGGCCATAAGCCCGGCCTTTCTGCCTGCCCTGGCCCTCCTGGGCCTGGGCTACTGGCGCTACCTCAGGGGGATGTCCCCTGCGCCCAAGTGGACCGTGGATGTGGCCTCGGTGCTTATAGCAGGCCTGTTTTTGGCCGACGCCCTGGTGCTGAGTGCCGACCTCCTGGTGGCCGTGGCCCACCTGACCCTCCTGTTTCAGGCCCTGAAGGCCTTCGACCTCAGGGAGCCCTGGGACAACCTCCAGGTGTTCTTCATGACCCTGCTTCAGCTGGTGATAACCTCTGAGTTCACCCGCACCCTCCTCTTCGGCGCCCTCTTCGTGCTCATCCTCCTGGGACAGGTGAGCGCCCTGGTGATGGCCCACTTCATAAAGGAGGGCACTGTCCGGGGGAAGGCCCTGAGGCCAGGGGCAGTGGTGGCCTGGGTCTCGGCCCTGGTGCTGGCCCTCAGCGTGCTGGGCTTCGTGGCGGTGCCCAGGGTAAAGGCCGGTTTCCTGGGCAAAGGGAGGCAAAAGAGCATCCAGACGGTGGGCTTTACCGAGACGGTCCGCCTGGGCTCCTTCGGAGAAGTCAAGGAGGACCCCACGGTGGTAATGCGCCTCAAGAGCCCTGCCCCGCCGCCCCTTTACCTTAGGGGCAGCATCCTGGATGCCTTCAACGGCTCCTCCTGGGAAAACACCTTCAAGGGCAAGGAGCTGAGGCTCAGGGGCACTCAGGGCAGGTTCCTCCTGCCGGGGCCCCAAGGGCAGGGGACGCTCATGCCGCAGGAGTTCCTCCTGGAGCCCCTGGATGCCAAGGTGCTCTTCGGCCTGGCAGGCCTGAGGATGGTGAAGATTAACGCAAGGGAGCTCCTTCTGGGCCCGGAGGGAAGTCTATATCTGCCCAGAAGGCCCCAGAGAAGAATCCTCTACACCGCCTTCAGCGCCCCCTCTGCGGGCCCCCCTGTGAAGGAGGTGTGGAAGTACCTTCAGCTTCCCCCCGAGGGCATGGAGCGCATAAGGGCCCTGGCCCAGAGACTCGCCGCCCAGGCAGAGGAAGACCTCCAGAAGGCCAGGGTGCTTGAGGCTTACCTGAGGCAGAACTTCACCTATTCCCTGGATGTCCCCCCGCCTCCCCCTGGAGTAAGCCCCATAGAGGACTTCCTCTTCGGCTCAAGAAGGGGCTTCTGCGAGCACTACGCCACCGCCATGGTGCTCATGCTCAGGAGTCTGTTCATTCCTGCCCGGATGGTCACGGGATTTCTGGCCACCCAGAGGAACCCCCACGGCGACTACTACATAGTGCGCCAGAGGGATGCCCACACCTGGGTGGAGGCCCTCATTGGGGGGCGGTGGATGAGGTTTGACCCCACTCCGGCAGTGCGCCTGAGTCCTCCTTCGGCCCTCTCGCTGTATTTAGACTCCCTGAGGCTCAGGTGGTTCAGGTATGTGGTGAGCTTCAGCCGCTCCGACCAGATGAGGCTTCTCAGGGGCATCTGGAGCCCCTTGAGGGCCCTGCCCCGTCTGCCCGAGCCCCAGCTTCCCTGGCAGTGGGCCCTACCCGCCCTGGCCGTCCCGGCCCTCTGGGCTGTGAGAAAACTCCTCCGCCGCCCCAGGGGGACAGGACACAGGCTGGAAAGCCGCCTGTATGAAAGGCTCCGCAGGAGGCTCAGGAAACAGGGCCTCAGGGACAGCCCCTCCCTGAGCCCCCAGGAGCTGGCCCAGTGGGCCTGTCGGAGGGGCCTGGACATAAGGGAGTTCATCTCGGTCTACGAGAGGGTGCGCTTCGGCAGGGAGCATGAGCTGAGGGGCAGGCTCAAGGAGCTTTACGCCTCGCTCTCCCTCCAGCCGAAGGCCCCCACCAGGGGGACAAACACGCAGTAGATGGAGTACTCCTCCCGGAGGGCATCCCCCACCTTCGTCCCCTTGAGCAGCTGCTGGCTGTAGCGCTCCCCTACGGGAATCACTATTATGCCCCCTTCGGCAAGCTGCTGCCTCAAGGGCTCGGGCACGGCAGGGGCCGCTGCGGTGACAATAACGCGGTCAAAAGGGGCCTCCTCGGGCCAGCCCAGGGTGCCGTCGCCTACTCGGAAGTGGATGTTTCCGTAGCCCAGCTCCCCGAGAACCTTCCGGGCCCTCAGGGAGAGGCTCTCCATTCGCTCAACGGTGTACACCTCTCGGGCCAGCTCTGCCAGCACTGCCGCCTGGTAGCCCGAGCCCGTGCCCACCTCCAGCACCTTCTCCGTGCCCCTGAGGCAAAGGAGCTCTGTCATGAGGGCCACCATGTAGGGCTGGGAGATGGTCTGGCCCTCCCCGATACTGAGGGCCATGTCGTCATAGGCCTTGTAGCGGATGGGCTCGGGCACGAAAAGATGCCTCGGCACCTTGCGCATGGCCTGAAGCACCCGCGGGTCGGTAATGCCCCGGGCCTCCAGCTGGCTTTGAACCATCAGCTCCCTGGCCGCCTCATACTCCATTGCCGCTTCCCAGGCCGTCCCAGCGCTGCCTGAGCCACTGCAGGGCCTCGTGGTTGGTGAGGTCCAGATGGATGGGGGTAATAGAGACATAGCCCTGGAGCACCGCCTCAATGTCCGTGTCCTCGGCCCGCTCCCAGTAGGGCCTGCCCCCACCTATCCAGTAGTAAAGCTCGCCCCAGGGGGAATGTATCTCATGCACCGCCCCGTCATAGACCCTCTTTCCCTGCCTGGTGAACCGCACCCCCTTGACCTCCTTGAGGGGCAGGTTGGGCACATTCACATTAAGCAGGGTATCGTAAGGGAGGGCCTCCTCAAGCACCTTCCTGGCCAGTACCGCGGCGTAGTGCTGGGCCGTCTCATAGTGGGCGTGCTCGGTGGAGCCCACATTCAGGGACACTGCCATGGAGGGTATGCCCAGGATGGTGCCCTCTATGGCCGCCGAGACGGTGCCCGAGTAGGTGAGGTCATCACCCAGGTTGCCCCCCCTGTTTATGCCCGAGACTATGAGCTGGGGCCTCTGGGGAAGAAGCTTACCCACCGCCACGGCCACGCAGTCCGTGGGAGTGCCGTCCACGCTGTAGACCCCTTCCCGCAGCCTGTGAACCCTCAGGGGCCTGTGGATGGTAAGGGCATGGCTTACGGCGGAGCGCTCCCTGTCCGGCGCCACCACCACAGCCTCAGCCAGGGCCTTCATGGCCCTGAAAAGGGCCATGAGACCAGGGGAATGCACCCCGTCGTCGTTGGTTATGAGCACCAGAGACCTCTTCACACCCTTATTGTATAAAAAAACTTGCCCTTCTGAGCGTTTTTGTGCAAAATTTAGGGGAAAACAACTCTCTCGGGGGAAAAACGGGACTTGGAGGAGCTTACCTACAGGGCCTCAGGCGTTGACATTGACGAGGCGGAGCGATTTGTCAGGCTCCTTAAGCCCCTGGCCGAAAGGACCCGCCGGCCCGAGGTCCTCAAGGGCATCGGCACCTTCGGGGGGCTCTTCAGGCTGGATGTAAGCCGCTACCGCAGGCCCGTGCTGGTAAGCGGCACCGACGGGGTGGGCACCAAGCTGAAGGTGGCCTTCATGCTCCAGAGGCACGACACCGTGGGGGTGGACCTGGTGGCCATGTGTGCCAATGACATCCTCACCCTGGGGGCGGAGCCCCTGTTCTTCCTGGACTACCTGGCCACGGAGCGCCTCCGGGCCCAGGTGGCCCTCCAGGTGCTGGAGGGCATCGTGCGGGGCTGCCAGGAGGCCGGCATGAGCCTCCTGGGTGGGGAGACCGCCGAGATGCCGGGCTTTTACTCCCCCGGGGAATACGACCTCTGCGGCTTTGCCGTTGGAGTGGTGGAGGAGGAGGAAATCATAGACGGCTCTGCCATCAGCGAGGGGGACGCCCTGGTGGGACTGGCCTCCTCGGGACTGCACTCCAACGGCTACAGCCTGGCCAGGAAGGTGCTCCTTGAGCGGGCCGGCCTCGGCCCCCAGGACAGGCCCCAGGGGCTGGACTGCACGCTGGGGGAGGAGCTGCTCAGGCCTACCAGAATCTATGTGAAGGCCTTCAAGGCCCTCAAGGACAAGGTGCAGATAAAGGGTATGGCCCACATCACCGGCGGAGGCGTGCCGGGAAACCTTCCCCGCATGCTCCCCGAGGGCCTGAAGGCGGTCATAAGGGAGGGCTCCTGGCCGGTGCAGCCCGTGTTTGAGCTCATCCAGAGCCATGGCCCTGTGGCCAAAGAGGAGATGCACAGGACCTTCAACATGGGCCTGGGCTTCGTCATGGCGCTTTCCCAGGCCGAGGCTCCCCGGGCAGTGGAGGTCTTGAACAAAGAGGGCTATCCATCGTATATAATAGGGCACATCGAGAAAGGCACTGAAGGGGTCGTGTATGCACAAAGTTAGAGTCTTTCTTAAGAGGCTTTTTACCCCTGTGACACTCATGCTCATTCCCCACAGCCACCATCGCCCCTGGAGCATAAGGCTCCCCTCCCTGGGCTTCATTCTCCTGGGCCTCATCGCCAGCCTGGCCGTAGGATACGTGCTCTCTGTGGGGGTCAAGGCGGTGGAGTACCGGAAGATGAAGGAGCAGCTTCAGTACTACAGCAGCCAGTTCCTGGAGCTTCGCTCCACCATGTACGCCCTGAGGAAGGCGGAGCAGGACTTCCGGGAGCTCTTCAGCCTCAGGGGCAAGGAGGAGGTGCTGAAGCACCTGGACGAGACCTTCACCGACAGCGGGGCCCTGGACATGGAGGCCCTGAGGGCCCAGATACGGCGCTCCATGCAGAGCGTGGCCGACATCAGGGAGTACCTCAGCAAGCAGCACGACCTCTATCGCTCCACCCCCAGGGGCTGGCCCGTAAGCGGCTACATAACCTCGGGCTTCGGCTGGCGGGTGCACCCCATAACCGGGCGCAGGGACTACCACTCGGGAGTTGACATCTCCACCGAGGCCGGCATGCCCGTCAGGGCCACCGCCGACGGCATCGTGAGCTTCGCGGGCTGGAGCGGCGGAAACGGAAACCTCGTGGTCATAGAGCACGGAAACGGCTACTCCACCCTCTACGCCCACAACCGCAAAGTCCTGGTGCGCACGGGCCAGGTGGTAAAGAGGGGCGATGTCATCGCCTATGCCGGCTCCACGGGAAGCTCCACGGGGCCGCACCTGCACTACGAGGTGTGGCACAAGGGCAAGCCCCAGAACCCCAGGCCCTTTATCCTGGGGAGGGTGTGGTAGGATGTTCTCTAAGAAGGCAGAGAAGCTGGAGGCCTTCATCGGCCACAACTCCGTCTTCACGGGCGATGTGCGCACCAAGGGTACCCTCCGGGTGGACGGTACCCTGGAGGGCAATGTGGAGGCCGACTGGCTCATCGTGGGAGACAAGGGCCGCATAAAGGGCAACGCTACCGCCAGGGGCATAATCGTGGGCGGCACCATAGAGGGCAACCTCCAGGCCAAGGAGACAGTGGAGATAAAGCACAAGGGGCAGGTGCTGGGAGACATCAGCACCCCCAAGCTCACCGTCCTGGAGGGCGGCATGCTCAATGGCCGCACCATCATGCAGGGCCAGCAGGGCCGCCTCCTCAGCCCAGAAGGTGCCCAGGGCAAATAGAGTTCCCTTCACAAAATATTCATAACGCCCCTGGGGCAAACCGTTGCAGCTTAAGGGTTTTCAGCCCCGAGCCTCTCGGTTGACAATTCCTCCATACACGGGGTATGATGGTTTTAAGGAGAGAAGAAAATGTTTGAGAAGTTTACAGAACGCGGAAGAAAGATAATCATCTACGCCAAGGAAGAGGCCGAAAAGCGGCAGAACGACTACCTGGGCACCGAGCACCTCCTGCTGGCCATCCTGAGGGAGGAGGACTCCCTGCCCGTGAACATCCTGAAGAAGATGGGCCTTTCCCCCGAGGAGCTCAGGATGGAGGTGGAGCGCAACATCTCCCACGGCGGCAGCGTCCTTACCTTCAGCGAGGTGCCCTTCACCCCCAGGGCCAAGAAGGTACTGGAGCTCGCCGTGGAGGAGGCCCGGCTCCTGGGGCACAACTACATCGGCAGCGAGCACCTGCTGCTGGGCCTTATAAGGGAGGACGAGGGCATTGCCGGCAAGATACTCAGGAGCTTCGGCGCAAACCTCCTGGGGGCCAGGCAGCTTACCATCAACCTCTCCATGAAGGCCTACGCCCACACCAGGGAGCGTAAGAGCAACACTCCCGCCCTGGATGAGTTCGGAAGGGACCTCACCCAGATGGCCAGGGAGGGCAAGCTGGACCCCGTCATTGGCCGGCAGGACGAGATAGAGCGCATAATGCAAATACTGGGCCGGCGCATCAAGAACAACCCGGCCATCATCGGCGAGCCCGGCGTGGGAAAGACCGCCATCGTGGAGGGCCTGGCCCAGAGGATAGTAGCCGGCGATGTGCCCGAAAATCTCTTGGGCAAGCGCATCGTGAGCCTGGACCTGGGCGCCCTCATAGCGGGCACCAAGTACAGGGGGCAGTTTGAGGAGCGCCTGAAGGTGGTAATGAAGGAGATTGTGCAGTCGGACAATGTGATCCTGTTCATAGACGAGTTCCACACCCTCATCGGCGCCGGGGCAGCGGAGGGCTCGGTGGACGCCTCCAGCATGCTCAAGCCCGCCCTCTCCAGGGGCGAAATCCAGTGCATCGGGGCCACCACCCCCAACGAGTACAGGAAGTACATAGAGAAGGACGGTGCCCTGGAGCGGCGCTTCCAGCCCGTGTTCGTGCAGCCTCCCCAGGTGGAGGAGGCCATAAAAATACTGGAGGGCCTCAGAAGCCGCTACGAGGCCCACCACAGGGTGAAGTACACCCAGGAGGCCATAGAGCAGGCGGTAAAGCTCTCGGAGCGCTACATCTCGGAGCGCTTTCTGCCCGACAAGGCCATAGATGTGCTGGATGAAACGGGCTCCAGGTTGAGGCTGAAGCGCTACATGCCGCCGCAGGAGCTCAAGGAGCTGGAGGCCGAGCTGGAGCGCCTCGGCAAAGAGAAGAACCTCTATGTGAGGCTCCACGACCTGGAGCGGGCCGCCAGCGTGCGGGCCGAGGAGGAGCGCCTGAGGACCCTCTACGAGCAGCTCAGGGCGCAGTGGAGGCAGAACCTCCAGAAGGAAATACCCGTGGTCACCGAGGAGGATGTGGCCTACACCGTGGCCAAGATGACGGGCATCCCCCTGGCCAGACTGGAGGAGAAGGAATCGGAAAAGCTCCTGAGAATGGAGGAGGAGCTCCACAAGCGCATCATTGCCCAGGACGAGGCTCTGAAGGCGGTCTGCAGGGCCATCAGGCGTTCCAGGGCGGGGCTGAAGCACAGGAAGAAGCCCATCGGCTCGTTCTTCTTCCTGGGCCCCACAGGGGTGGGTAAGACCGAGCTGGCTAAGGCCCTGGCAGAGTTCCTCTTCAACGACGAGAGCGCCCTGGTGAAGATAGACATGTCGGAGTACATGGAGCGCTTCAATGTCTCCAGGCTCACCGGCGCCCCCCCCGGCTATGTGGGCTACGAGGAGGGAGGACAGCTTACCGAGAAGATTCGCAAGCGGCCCTACGCAGTGGTGCTGTTTGACGAGATAGAGAAGGCCCATCCGGATGTGTACAACATCCTGCTTCAGGTGCTGGACGAAGGGGTGCTTACCGACAACTTCGGCCGCAAGGTGGACTTCAAGAACACCGTGCTCATCATGACCTCCAACCTGGGGGCCAGGTTCATAGAGAAGGCCACCCCCCTGGGCTTTCAGCGCGACTCGGCAGAGGATGTGTACCAGAAGATAAAGGACAATGTGCTTCAGGAGCTGAAGAAGACCTTCAACCCCGAGTTCCTCAACAGGGTGGACGAGGTGGTGGTGTTCCACCCCCTGCAGAAGGAGCACCTGTTCAGCATCATAGACCTCCTGGTGTCCGAGACCAATCGGCAGCTCCTGGAGATGGAGCTCATGGTGGAGCTCACCGACGAGGTCAAGGACTGGCTGGTGGAGAAATACTACCAGCCCACCTACGGGGCCAGGCCCATGCGCAGGGCCCTGCAGAAGGAGATAGAAGACCCCCTCAGCGAGGAGATTCTCAAGGGCAAGTTCAAGCCCGGCACCAAGATAAAGGTGGTGCTCCAGGGCGATACCCCCGTCTTCGTGCCGGCAGAAGAGGGCATCCTAAGCAGCGTAAACTAAGCGAGGCGCAATGAGGGCAGCGAACCTACTCCTGGCTCTGGTAGTGTCTCTGGCCCTTCTGGGCTGTGCCCGCCAGGGGGCCCAGGAAGGCCGGGCAGTGCCGGATATCACCTTGGTGGATGCCCAAGGGGCAAACCTCAAGCTCTCCTCCCTGAGGGGCTATGTGGTGCTCATAAACTTCTGGGCCACCTGGTGCACCACCTGCAAGGCGGAAAAACCGCACCTGCAGAGGCTCTACAACGTAATGCGCTCAAACCCCAGGTTCAAGCTCCTCACGGTGCTTTACAACGATACTATGCAGAAGGCCCTGGCCTTCAACAAGGAGCTGGGCTACGACATGCCCACCTACGCCGACCCTGGAGGCCAGGCGGCCAAGGCCCTGGGCCTGAAGGGAGTGCCCGAAAGCTACATAATAGACAAGAAGGGCGTCCTGAGGCACCACATCATCGGCCCCCTCAGCTGGGCCGATGAGAAATATGTCCGCACCCTCACGGAGATGACCCAGGAGTAGCCCCCAGAGGCAGGATGGGCACGCCCAGGCCTCCTCAGCCGGTGATGCTCCTGGTAGGAGCGCTGTTTGTCCAGCCCCAGCTCTACCGGCAGGCCCGCCAAGCCCTTATGGAGGAGTTTGGCCCCCTGGCCCTGGAGGGCCCCGAGCTAAGGTGGCAGCACACGGAGTACTACAGCCAGGAGCTGGGACGGCCCCTGAGAAGGCGCTTCCTGTTCTTTCAGCGGCTGATAGACCCGGGCAGGCTCCCTGAGATAAAGCTCCGCACCAACTGCCTGGAGAGGCACTTCAGCGAGGGGGGCAGAAGGCGCATAAACCTGGACCCCGGCTACCTCAGCCTCGGCAACCTGGTGCTGGCCACCACCAAACCCTACAGCCACAGGGTGTACCTTAGAGAGGGCATTTACGCAGAGGTGACCTTGATTTACTCCGGGGGGCGCTTCAGGGCCCACCTGGGCACCTACCCGGACTACCTCAGGGATGACTACCTGAGCCTCTTTGCCCAGGCCAGACAGATTCTCAAAGGCAGGCTCTCAGCTCTTGAAGACGTCCATAAAGGCCCTTAAGAGGACCTCGTCGTAGACCGTGCCCGCCCGGGAGTGCATGAGTTTCAGTGCCTCTGCAACCGGCTGGGCCTTCCGCTGTTGCACCAACCCCGAGACCATGCTGTCAAAATCGTCGGCAATCTGCACTATCCGACTAAAGAGCACTGGCCTGTCGTTGCCCCTGAAGGGGGGATAGCCCGAGCCGTCCATGGCCCGGTGATGCTCCAGGGCTACAAACATGGTAAGCACCGCCAGGGTATTGAGCCCCCGGCTCTTGAGCACCTGCTTGAGGCCCTCCAGGGGATGCATCCTCAGGAGCTCCTGCTCCAGGGGGCTGAGCTCCCCCTCCTTCTGGAGGATGCTCAGGGGCAGCACCACCTTGCCCACATCGTGAAACAAGGCGGCCATGCCCAGCAGGCTCAGGTGGTAGCGGTTCAGCGCAAGCCTCTTGCCCAGGGCAGCAGAGAGCATGGCCACATGCACCGGATGCTGGAACACATAGAGCTTGGGATTTCTGGCGGCAGTAAGCCCCAGGGTGTAGGGCTCGTCCTTGAAGATGGCGTCCACGAGGCCCTGGACCGCCCTCTTGGCCCTCTTGAGGTCCGGCCTCTTGCCTGCCTTCAGGGACTGCACCGCCGCCTGGTAGGAGGTCACGGCCTTCACATAGGCCCTGCGGGCCAGGAGGCGCACATCCTTGGTATCCAGGGCCGACTCCTTCAGGGCCTCCACAGGCCCTCCCACGGTTATGGCCTTGGTGAGCCTGGACTCCAGGGCAGACTGAATCTCTGCGGCCTCGCTTCCGCCCTTTATGGCATAGGCCAGAAACACCAGGTCGTCGGTCTGCAGCGGTGCCCTGAAGGTCACCGCCCCTATGCCCCGCTCCGAGAGGTTCTTGCTGAGAAAGGAGAAGTTGTCAATGTCGGCCACAGAGGCCTTGACCCTGAAGTCCTCTATGAAGAAGGCCTCCTCGGCCAGCTTGACGGTAATCTCGCCCTCCTCGCCCAGGAAGAACTCCAGGTCGTCCTTGAGCCTTGAGGCCGCATTCAGCACCGCCTCGTTTATGGACTCGTACACACCGGTGAGCTTGACCAGGATGGCAAAGTCGCTGATGAGGCTCCTTCCCCGCTTCAGCACCTTTTCCAGGAACAGGTCGTCCATTCTCATTTCCTTCTCACCTCCGCCAGGGCAGTCCTTACAGCCTCCCTGAGGAGGCTCTTTTTGGAGTCCAGCTCCGACTCAAGAAGGGCCTGGGCCTCCTTGCCACCCACCCAGCCCAGCCCGTAGGCGGCGGCAGCCCTCAGCTCCAGGTACTCGTCCCTGTGAAACAGGAGGCCTTTTCTCTTCAGCAGGCGCTCCAGCAGCGGAAGGCCATCCTTCCCCGCCACTACGCCGTAAAGCTCCAGGAACTCCCGCTTCTCTGGGAAGGGGCGCTTCCGGAAGTCCGACCCCCCTATCAGCTCCTCCAAGTCCTCCTTCAGCTCTGAAGCCCTGAACCTCTTGAGGGCCCGGGCCGCGGCGGTGCGCACCGAGGTGTCGGCATCCCTCAGAAGCTCCCGCAGGGGACGCAGGACCTCAGGTGTACCCATAAGCTCCAGGGCCTTGACCACCTCGCGCCTGACCTTCACCTCCGGATGCCTCAGCACCCTCACGATGGCCTTCACCGCCTTGGGCTCCTTGCTCATGCCCAGTATCATCACCAGGTTTCTCACCAGGTACCAGCGCTCATCCTGAAGGTGCTTGACGAAGGCCTCCAGGTGCTCCGTAGCCAGGCTGGCCAGGACATTGCACACCAGCCTTCGCTGCCGCCGGTCCTGAAGCTCCCCCAGCACCTCTATCATGGTACCCACGGCATAAGGGCCCACGATTTCAAGATACTCGGCCACGGCCTCCTGCTCCTGGGCGTTGCCCATAAACCACTCCATCCTCTCCCTGCCTGAGGCCTTCTGAAGGAGCTTCTCCAGGCGTTCTGTCTTGCCCTGGGGGGCGCCCACGGCCAGGGAGCTTACGCCCTTAAGAAGTCTCAGAAACTCCACGGTGTCGTTCCTTTCCACCCACAGGTCCATGAGCCTGCCCAGGGCCCGGCAGAAGTGGCCGAACTCTCCCATGTCCTCCTCATCGGCCATGAGGACCAGCAGCACCTGAAGCAACCTCTTGAACACCTGGGGCCCTGTCTCGGCGGAGGCCTCCTTCTTCAGGGCCTGAAGCTCGTCATCGCTGAGGGGAAGCACATCCACGCCCAGGGGGCCGGCAGGCTTTATGGTAAGCTCCGAGTAGGTGGCCCCATGCACTGTACTGCCCCCCTCCTGGGTGGATACCATGGCCAGGAGCTCCTCCTCCACAGCGGTGTCGGCCTCGTGGACCTCCTCGGGCACAAAGTAGCTTATGTGCTCCAGCTCCCGCTCCCACAGGAGGGTGACTATGTCGTCCTCGGGATTCTCCTCCTTGGGGGCTTGAAGCAGGATGTACAGGAACTCCACCAGCTCCTCGGTGCTTAGCCCCTGCTTGAAGCTCAGCTGCCTGATGCCGTCCACGAAGAGGTTCAGGGCGATGTTGTCGGTGCGCTCCTCGCTGTAGAAGACCTCCTGGCCCTTGTAAAGGAGGGCAAACTGCTCTACCTCCAGAGGAAGCTCCCCGAACTTCTCCAGGAAGGCAGTGAACTTCTCCGAGAGGTCCCGGATGAACTTCTGGCTTACGGGGTTTTCCCTGGGGTAGACGGCCAAGGTCTTGAAGGTCTTGACCGTGCTTTTCAGGAGCTCCTTTACCTGGGAAAGCTCCTCCTCGGTGGCCTGGGGCCTTTCGTCGCTCTGGCCTGCCATTTCTAATTTTGTAGCATTTATGGGCTGTTATGTCAACAACACCAGGTTGTCCCGGTGGATCACCTCGTCGGAGTAGCGGTAGCCCAGGAGGCGCTCCAGCTCCGAGGTCTTTCGCCCCTTGATGCGCTCTATCTCCTGGCAGCTGTAGTTCACCAGCCCCTTGGCCAGCCTGCGGCCTTGGGCATCTACGCAGTAGACCGCATCGCCCTTCTTGAAGCTGCCCTCCACGGCCAGCACCCCGGAGGGCAGGAGGCTCTTGCCCCTTTTAAGGATGGCCTCCTTGGCCCCCTCGTCTATCACCAGCTTGCCCTGGGCCCTCAGGCCGTAGGCAATCCAGCCCTTTCTGGCAGGCAACCTCCTGAGTCCAGGCTGGAACTCCGTGCCTACCTGCTGGCCCTGAAGCAGCGCCTGAAGGAGCCCCTCCTTGTGGCCGTTTATGATATTGACAACTATTCCGGCCTGCATGGCCTTCCGGGCCGCCAGGAGCTTTGAGTACATCCCCCCTGTACCTACTCGGCCTGCCCCGCCCCCCGCCTGCCTGAGGAGCTCAGGGGTTATCTCCTTGACCCTGGGGATGAGCCTCGCCTTGGGGTTCCGCCTGGGGTCCTCCTCGTACAGGCCGTCCACATCGGAAAGTATCACCAGCCTGGAGGCCCCTATGAGGGAGGCCACCAGTGCGGCCAACTGGTCATTGTCGCCGAAGCGTATCTCCTCCACCGAGACGGTGTCGTTCTCGTTCACCACTGGCACCACCCCCAGGTCCAGGAGGGCAAGGATGGTGTTCCTGGAGTTTATGTACCTGGGCTTGTCGGTGAAGTCCTCCCTGGTAAGGAGCACCTGGGCCACCTTCCTTCCCGCCTCCTGGAAGGCCTTCTCGTAGGCCCACATGAGGGAGGACTGCCCCACGGCGGCTATGGCCTGCTTGAGCCTTATGTCCCTGGGGCGTTGCCTGAGGCCCAGCTTGCCCATGCCTGCCGCTATGGCCCCTGAGGAGACCAGCACCACCTGGTGGCCCATCTGGAGCGCCTGGCAGATGTCCCTCACCACCGCCGCCACCCGGGAGGGCTTCAACGAAGGGCCGGTGTCGGTAAGGATGCTGCTTCCAACTTTCACCACTATCTTCACGGTGCCTTAAGCCTCCTGGCTACATGCTGCAGCAGCTCTCTCAGCCCCTCTTTTCTTACGGCAGAGATGGCGAAAAAGTCAATCCCACCTTGCTGGCAGTGCCTCTGGATTTGCCGAAGCCTCTCGGGGCTGGCCACATCCAGCTTGGTGGCTACCACCACCTGGGGCTTTTCCGAAAGGAGGGGGCTGTAGAGGGAAAGCTCCCGGTTTATCTTCTGGAGGGCCTCCACGGGCTCCTGGGGCGCGGCCTCGGAGACATCCACCAGGTGAAGCAGGAGCTTACAGCGCTCCACATGTCTGAGGAACTGAAACCCCAGGCCCGCCCCCTTGTGGGCCCCCTCTATGAGCCCCGGTATGTCGGCCAGGACAAAGCTTCCCAGCTCCTCCACCTTGACCATTCCCAGAACCGGCCTGAGGGTAGTAAAGGGATAGGGGGCAATCTTCGGCCTGGCCGCCGAGACCACCGAAAGGAGGGTGGACTTGCCAGCGTTGGGAAGCCCGATGAGGCCCACGTCGGCCAGGAGCTTCAGTTCCACGATGAGTTCCCGCTCCTGGCCGGGCTCACCCGGCTGGGCAAACCTGGGGGCCTGCCTGGTGGGGGTGGCAAAGTGGGCGTTGCCCAGCCCCCCCCTGCCCCCCCTGGCCACCACGGCCTCCTTGCCGTCCTCATCCAGGTCAGCTATGAGCTGCCCGGTATGGGCGTCCCTGATCACCGTGCCCACGGGCACGGGCACTATCAGGTCCTGACCATCTCTGCCGTGCATGTTCTTGCCCCTGCCGTGCTGGCCCCGTTGGGCCCTGTAGTGGCGCTTGTAGCGGAGGTCCAGGAGGGTGCCGAGTCCCTCGGTGGCCCTGAAGATCACATGCCCCCCTCTTCCGCCGTCGCCTCCGTCAGGGCCCCCCTTGGGGACATACTTCTCCCTGCGGAAGCTCACACATCCCCTTCCGCCGTCGCCGGCCTTGACATGCACCTTGACATAGTCTACAAACTGCATGGCAAAACAAAAAGGGCGGCCTTTCCCAAGGCCGCCCTTCCCGGCTAATCCTTTGCGCCCAGCCTAAGCAGGGGCCACAGGGTAGACGCTTACCCTCATCCTGGTGCGGCCCATGCGCTCAAAGGCCACCACGCCGTCTATGAGGGCAAAGAGGGTGTCATCACCGCCCCGGCCCACATTGCGCCCCGGGTGAAACCTCGTGCCCCGCTGCCTCACCAGGATGTTGCCGGCCCTGACCACCTGGCCGCCAAACTTCTTCACCCCCAGGCGCTTGGCCTGGCTGTCGCGACCGTTCCTGGAACTGCCTACTCCCTTCTTATGAGCCATCAGGAACCTCCTGCCTTTATCTCCTTGATGAGCACCTCGGTGTAGGGCTGCCTGTGCCCCTTGAGGCGCCTGTAGCCCTTGCGGGGCTTCTGCTTGAAGACCAGCACCTTCCGGGCCTTGCCTGTGGAAAGCACCTGGGCGCTCACCGTGGCCTGGGCCAGGTAGGGATTGCCAAATACAGGGCCATCCTCGGTGCCTACGGCCAGCACCCGGTCAAACACCACCTCCTGCCCAGGGGAGGCCTGGAGCTTCTCCACCTTCAGACGCTCCCCAGGGCTTACCCTGTACTGCTTGCCCCCGGTCTCTATGATGGCGTACACATCCATCGCTGAATTTATATAATACACCAAAGTCTTGCGGAAATGTCAATCTCTGAGTAGCCCCTCCTCCTTGAGGAGGGCCAGTACCTTGCGCTTCAGCAAGTCCCTGGTGGCCCTGAAGGCCTCAAGGCGCTCCTGTTCTGTGGCCCCTGTGCCCACGGGGTCAGGGGTAGGCCAGAAGAGCCACTTCAGCCCCGTGTACGGCGGGGGGCAGAGGCGCTGGGCCGGCTCGCAAAGGGCCACCACTATATCGGCCCTGCCGAGGTGCTCCGCCTCAAGGCTCTTGGAGTGCTGCCCGGAAATGTCTATCCCCAGCTCCTTCATCACCGCCACCGCCAGGGGATGCACCTGGGCGCTCATGAGCCCTGCGCTCTGGACCTCCAGGGCCGGGCCCCCGAAGTGCCTGGCCAGGCCCTCGGCCATCTGGCTGCGGCAGGAGTTGGCAGTGCAGAGGAATAGAATCCGCTTCATCCCAGATATGATAGCAGAAATATTGACAATTCATCCCCTGTGGGGGTAATTTATATATTTATAATAAGGCGTGGGCCGCTAGCTCAGCTGGTAGAGCAACGCCCTTTTAAGGCGTGGGTCGTTGGTTCGAATCCAACGCGGCTCACCAGGAAATACGGAGTGTCCCCATCGTCTAGCCTGGCCTAGGACATCGCCCTTTCAAGGCGGTAACACGGGTTCAAATCCCGTTGGGGACGCCATTTCTTTCTTCAGAAGGCCCCCATCGCCTTTTCCTCCTGCGCCAGGAGTTCCACGGTTTCGGCCCAGTCAAGGAGCTTGAGGTCCTTCAGGGGCTTCAGGCCCCTCATCTGCATGTCCTCCCTGAGGGCATAGGCGGTGCCGCAGAAGCCCTCCAGGTGCCCGCCCAGGGTGAACAGTACCCCGTCCTGAAGGAGCAGCACATCGGCCGACAGGTCCCGGGCAAACTTGAGCCCCCGTTGGCCCCGGGGGCTGTGGGGTGGGCTCTTTATAAGCACTATCATTGCCTTAAAACACCATCACCTTTTCTGCCTCCTCCAGGAGCTGGGAAAGCTCGAAGCCGTCTATTCTCTGCACGCCCTCCAGGAGGTCCTGACTGTCCAGCCCCCAGCGGCTCAGGCTCGCCTGCTCCGCCAGCACCACCACTCCCGCCTCCAGGGCGCCCTGCAGGGCCTCTGAAAGGGACCCATAGGGCCCCTCCTGGCCCCCCTGCCTCCTGGCCAGCAGCACCCCGGCATCCACCAGGAGGAGCTTCACCTGCAGGCCTTCCACGGCCGCCCCCAGGGCATGCCTGAGGGCCTCGGCAGCCTCCAGGCTACCGTAGGGGGCGCTCTGAAGCACCACTGCCAGCCTGAGCTCAGCCATCTGGGGGAAGGCGCAGGAGGAGCTCCCGCAGGGGACGCTTGGGCACATGGTGAACACCCTGGGCATCCCGCCAGTAGCGGATGTCCCCCTTTGCCTCTTGCAGCACTACCTCCTCGTTGGGCACTCCCAGGGCCAGCACCAGGAGTATCTCGTACCTTTCGGGTATCCCCAGGGCCTCCCTGAGCCTGTGGCGGTTCATGGAGCCGATGATGCAGCCGCCCAGACCCCTTTCCCTGGCAGCCAGCATGATGCTCTGGGCCACTATGCCGTGGTCGCAACCGAAGTTGCTGGTTATCCGGGTATCGCCCAGTATGATTATGTAGGCCGAGGGGCGTTCGCCCTCGGAGGGCCCGGGCCAGTCCCCGAGGTAGCCCGCCCAGGAAAGACAGGGGAATATCCTGGCGTTCGTCTCCGGAGTGTTTGAGAGCACGAACTTCAGGGGCTGTAGATTGGCCGCCGAGGGGCACAGCCTGGCAAGGCCCACCAGCCACTGAAGGGTCTCCCGAGGCACCGCCTCCTCCTGCTTGAACCTCCTTATGCTTCGGCTGGCCCTGAGAAGCTCCTCAATGCTTGACATGGCACCTCCCTAGGAATATAAGTTTAGCAGAAACGGCCTCCGCGATGAAGACGATTAACGCCCCAGCACAACTGTCCAAGCCCCTGCAGTCCCTGCCACGACGGGGCCGGCAGCTCCTCCGGGCCTTCAAAAATCCCTCGGTGCTACCGAGCGGTACACCTTTGTGGTGGCCACAGGGAACAGGGCCCTGAAGGCATATGTAGCCAGCGAAGGCTCCGGCAACATCCATGTATTTGAGGCCCGTAGGGAAGAGTCAAGGTGGGGGGCCGGCCCCACGGGGCACGCTTCGGCCCCGGGGGCAGGAGGGCCTACACGGTGCTTACCCAAGAGGATGCCCTGGCGGTGCTGGATGCGAGGCGCAACGCCCTGCTTCAGAAGATAAAGCTCAGGGGCTGCCGGGTGCCCTTCTGGCTGGCCCTGCCTTAGACCTCCACGATTATGGGCATGATGAGGGGGCGGCGGTCCATGGAGTTGCGGAGGTACCTCTTCAGGGCCGCCCTGAGCTTGGCCTGGAGCAGGGAGCTGTCGGTAATCACCTCCAGGTCAAGCTCCTGGACCTTCTGGGAGAGGAACTCCTTGACCTCGGCAATGAGCTCCGGAGAGGCGTCTTCGAAGATGAATCCCCGGGAGACTATGTCCGGTCCCGAGACTATGCGCCCCGTGAGTTTCTCCACCGCCAGGAACACTATCACCACTCCGTCGTGGGCCAGGCGCATGCGGTCCCTCAGAACCATCTCCTGCACATCGCCGATGCCCTTGCCGTCAATAAAGACCCTGCCGGCCTGCACCTTGCCGGCCCGGCGGGCCCCCTGGCCGTCGATTTCCAGGACCTCGCCGTCCTCCAGGATGAAGATGTGCTCCCTGGGTATGCCCTGCTTCTCGGCCAGGCGGGCATGGTAGCTCAGGTGCCTGAACTCCCCGTGCACAGGCACAAAGTAGCGGGGCCTTACCAGGTTCAGCATGAGCTTAAGCTCCTCCTTGGAGGCATGGCCTGAGACATGGATTTCCGAGACCTTTTCATATATCACATCGGCCCCCCGGCGGAACAGGTGGTTTATTATCTTGCCGATGGAGCGCTCGTTGCCGGGTATCATCTTGGCCGACAGGATGACGGTGTCGCCCTCCTTTATCTTTATGTGCTTGTGCTCCCCGGTGGCGATGCGGCTCAGCACGCTCATGGGCTCGCCCTGCGAGCCCGTGGTGATGATGACCACCTCCTCGTCCCTCAGTCTCTTGAGGTCCTCCATCCTCAGCCAGGTGTCCTGGGGCAGGCGCAGGTAGCCGAGCTCCAGGGCTATCTGGGCGTTCTGCACGATGCTCTTTCCGCACAGTATCACCTTCCTTCCGAACATCACCGCCACATCTATGGCCTGCTGGATGCGGTGGATGTTGGAGGCGAAGGTGGAGATTATGATTCTGCCCCGGGCGGTGGAGAAGATGTCCTCGAAGGCCCGGCGCACCTCCTTTTCCGAGAAGGTAAAGCCCCCTTTCTCGGCGTTGGTGCTGTCGGAGAGCATCAGCAGGGTGCCCTCCTCGCCGTATTCCGAGAAGCGGTGGAAGTCCATAAGCTCGCCGTCCACGGGGGTGGGGTCCACCTTGAAGTCCCCCGTGTGCACCACCCTGCCCAGGGGAGTCTGCACCCCCAGGGCCACCCCGTCCACAATGGAGTGGGTAACCCTTATGAACTCCACCTCAAAGGCGCCCAGGCGCACCTTGTCCCTGGGCCTTACGGAAATGAGCCTCACGGCATCCAGGTGGTGCTCCCTGAGTTTTTCCCTCACCAGGCCCAGGGTAAGGGGGGTGCCGTACACAGGGGCCTGGACCTCCCTGAGCAGAAAAGGCAGGGCCCCGGTGTGGTCCTCGTGCCCGTGGGTGAGGACTATAGCCCGAAGCTTCTCCCTGTTCTGAAGCACATAGGAGAAGTCCGGAATGACGAAGTCCACCCCCAGCATGTCCTCCTCGGGAAACATGAGGCCGGCATCTACGAGGAGCATGTCCTCACCGTACTGCAGCACGGTCATGTTGAGGCCTATCTCCTCAACTCCTCCCAGGGGTATTACGGAGAGGCTGCCGCTCATCCCTTGAGGAGAAATTCCAGGAGGGCCTTGGCAGTATGCAGACGGTTTTCCGCCTGCTGAAGCACCACGCTCCTGGGGCCGTCCAGGACCTCGGAGGTTATCTCCTGCCCCCGGTGGGCGGGCAAACAGTGCATGACCACGGCGTCGGCCTTGGCACAGGCCAGAAGCTCCTCGTTGACCTGATAGGGCCTGAACCGCTTGAGCCTCTCTGCCCTGCCCTCCTCCTGGCCCATACTTACCCACACATCGGTATACACCACATCGGCCCTCCCCGCGGCCTCCTTGGGCTCCCTCAGGAGCAGGATGTCGCCCCTGCCCTCCTGCCTGGCCCGCTCCAGCACGAAGGGGTCGGGCTCGTAGCCCTCGGGGCAGGCCAGCACCAGCTCAAGCCCCACCCTGGCAGCGGCCTCTATGAGGGAGTTGGCCACATTGTTTCCATCCCCTATGTAGGCCACCCTTACTCCCTCCAGGGTACCCTTCAGCTCCAGGATGGTAAGCAGGTCTGCCAAGGCCTGGCAGGGATGGTGGGTGTCCGTAAGGGCGTTTATCACCGGCACAGGTGAGTGCCGGGCAAACTCCTCCAGGCGCTCGTGCCCGAAGGTCCTCAGCAGTACCGCCCTGAGGTATCGGCCCAGCACCCTAGCAGTGTCGGCGATGCTTTCTCCCCTTCCCAACTGGGTCTCCTGGGGGTTCATGTATATGGCCTGGGCCCCCAGCTGATAGATGGCCACCTCGAAGGAGACCCTGGTGCGGGTGGAGGCCTTCTCAAAGAGGAGCCCGATGCTCTGCCCTATGAGGGGGCAGGCCGAGGCATCCACGCCGGCCTTGAGTTGCTGGGCCCTCCTAAGGAGGGCCTGCAGCTCCTGAGGGCTGAGGTCCCAAAGGGTCAGAAAATCTCTCTTCATCAGAAAGCCTCCTTTTCAGGAAATTCTCTCCAGGGCCGAGGCCATGATTCCCAGGGCCTCCCTGATGTCCGCCTCCTGCACCACCAGCGGGGGGGTAAGGCGGAGCACCGTCTCGGCAGTGCAGTTTATAAGGAGGCCCTCCTTCAGGCAGGCCTCCACCACGGGGGCGCAGGGCTTCCTCAGCTCCACGCCCAGGAGCAGCCCCATGCCCCGCACATCCAGCACCAGGTGGCTGAAGCGCTCCTTCAGGGCCCTCAGGCCCTCCAGGAGCAGCTCCCCCATGCGCCGGGCATGATGCACCAGGTACTGGTTGTCCTCCAGCAGGCAGTGCAGTGTGGCCAGTGCCGCAGCGCATACCAGGGGGCCACCGCCAAAGGTGCTACCGTGCTCCCCTGGGGCCATGGCCTGGGCCACCTCCTCGGTGCAGAGCATGGCCCCTATGGGCACCCCGGCGCCAAGCCCCTTGGCCAGGGCCATCACATCGGGCCTTATGCCGAAGTGCTTGTAGGCAAAGAGCTCCCCGGTGCGGCCCATGCCGGTCTGTACCTCATCCAGGATGAGAAGAAGGCCATGCCGGTGGCAAACCTCCCTTACCTCCCTCAGGTAGCTGAGCGAAGGCACCCTCACCCCTCCCTCTGCCTGGACAGGCTCCAGGACCACCGCACAGGTGCGCTCGGTGATAGCCGCCTCCAGGGCCTCCACATTCTCGTAGGGCACGAACCTGAAGCCCTCCAGCAGGGGCTCAAACCCCTGGTGAAACCGCCTCTGCCCCGTGGCCGACAGGGCCCCGTAGGTGCGCCCGTGAAAGGAGTTGAGGGTGGAGATTATCTCGTACCTTTCGGGATCGCCGTACTTGTACCGGGAGTACTTCCTGGCCAGCTTTATGGCCGCCTCCACGGCTTCGGTGCCAGAGTTGCAGAAGAACACCCTGTCGGCAAAGGAGTGCTCCACCAGGGCCTTGGCCAGCTTTATCTGAGGCTCAATGTAGTAGAGGTTTGAGACGTGAAGGAGCCTCTGGGCCTGCTTCTGCAGGGCCACCACCACCCTCCGGGGGCAGTGCCCCAGCACATTCACCGCTATGCCCCCCACGAAATCCAGGTACTCCTTCCCATCGGCAGAGAGCACCCTCATGCCCCTGCCCTTCCTGAGCACCACGGGCTGGCGGTTGTAGGTGTTAAGCAGGTACTTGGAGGCCTCCTCCAGGAGCTTCTTCGTCTCCATAGACTATGATATTAGCGAAAAAAAACCTTGAAAATCAAATTTTTGACAATCTTTCGCTCAAAAAGCTATAATTTTTGCTCCATGAAAATAGCCCTTACCGGCAAAGGCGGGGTGGGCAAGACCACCCTGGCAGCGGCCCTGGCATACCTTTACGCCCAGGAGGGCAGAAGGGTGCTGGCCGTGGATGCCGACCCCGATGCCAACCTGGCCTCAGCCCTGGCCGTGCCCGCCGAGAGGCTTCAGGGCCTCAGGCCCATCGCCCAGATGGCTGAGCTCATCCAGGAGCGCACCGGGGCCAGGCCCGGAGCCATGGGCGGGGTGTTCAAGCTCAACCCCAGGGTGGAGGACATACCGGAGGAGTTCGGCCTGAGGCTTGACGGCATAGTGCTGCTGGAGCTGGGACGCTCCAAGGAGGCGGCCAGCGGCTGCTTCTGCCCCGAGAATGTCTTCCTCAGAAGGCTCCTTAAGCACCTGGTGCTGGAAAGGCAGGAGGTGGTGGTGCTGGACATGGAGGCAGGCATAGAGCACCTCACCAGGGGCACGGCCGAGGCCATGGAGGCCTTCATCGTGGTGGTGGAGCCGGGAAAAAGGAGCCTTCAGACTGCCCAGGCAGTGAGGGAACTGGCCCGGGGCCTGGGAGTAAAGAAGGTCTTCGCCGTGGCCAACAAGACCCGAGGGCCGGAGGATGTGGAGTTCATCCGCCAAGGCCTTCAGGGAATGGAGCTCCTGGGCGCCATAGGCTACCACCCCCAGGTGCTGGAGGCGGACATGCAAGCCCTGGCTCCCCATGAGGCCGTCCCTGCCCTGAGGGCCGAGGTGGCCAAAATCAAAAAGAGGCTTGAAGAGCTGCTTGAAGGATAAGACATCGGAAGAGAAGGCCTCCCTCAGGCGTCTCCTCAAGAAAAGGAGGGACGCCCTGCAGGGGCGCCAGGAGCTGGATGCCCTTATCGGGGAGCGGCTCCTGGGCCTTGAAGCCTTCAGGGAGGCCCGGAGGGTGGCCCTCTATGCCTCCTTTCGCTCCGAGGTGGACACCTGGGGGCTCATCAGCCTGGCCCTCGGGCAGGGCAAGGAGGTAGCCCTCCCGGTGGTGAAGGGACGGGGGCTTGAATTCTACACCATAAGGGACGCCTCCGAGCTTAAGCCCGGCTACAGGGGCATACCCGAGCCGCCTGCCCTGCCCGAAAGGCACACAGAGCCCTCCAGCATGGGGCTCATGGTGGTGCCCCTGCTGGGCTTTGACGAGCGCTGCTACAGGCTGGGCTACGGAGGCGGCTACTACGACAGGCTTCTGGGACCGCTGAAGGGAGCTGTGCCCCTGGTGGGGCTGGCCTACGAGGCCCAGGGGCTCCAGGAGGGCCTGCCTCGCGAGGCCCACGATGTGCCCCTGGATGTGATAATCACGGAGCGGAGGGTCATCACCTGTGGATAAGGAAAAGATACGGAAAGGGGTAAGGCTCATCCTGGAGGGCATAGGGGAGGACCCGGCAAGACCGGGCCTCCGAAGGACGCCCCAGCGGGTGGCCGAGATGTACCAGGAGCTCTTCAGCGGCATGGGGGTGCCGGAGGAGGACCTCCTCAGGCCCATAGAGGGGGAGAGCCACGACGAGATGATACTCCTCAAGGACATTCCCTTCTACAGCATCTGCGAGCACCACCTCCTGCCCTTCATAGGCAAGGCCCACATAGCCTACATTCCCTCGGGCAGCATCGTAGGGCTCAGCGAGCTGGCCAAGGCCCTGGAGCACCTGGCCAGAAGGCCCCAGGTGCAGGAGCGCCTCACCAGCCAGCTGGCAGACCTCCTTATGGAAAAACTCAGGCCCAAGGGGGCCATGGTGATAATAGACGCCGAGCACCTCTGCATGAGCATGAGGGGCATAAAGAAGCCCGGGGCCAGGACGGTCACCTCGGCCGTAAGGGGTATCTTCAGGAGCAAGGCCTCCACCAGGGAGGAAATGCTGGCCCTCACCATGGGCATCAAATAAAAAAACTTAAATACAAGGAGGAACCTTCATGGCGGCAACCATCATTGACGGAAAGAAGCTGGCAGCAGAGATAAGGGAAAAACTCAAGGCCGAAATCCAGGAGCTCAGCGACAGGGGCATCACCCCAGGGCTGGCCGTGGTGCTGGTGGGGGAAAACCCCGCCTCCAAGAAATATGTGGCCTCCAAGGAGAAGACCTGCCAACAGCTAGGCATACAGAGCTTCGGCCACAAGCTGCCCGAGACCACCAGCCAGGCGGAGCTCCTTAAGCTCATAGACGAGCTCAACGCCGACGAGAAGGTGCACGGAATACTGGTTCAGCTTCCCCTTCCCAAGGGACTTGACGCCAAGGAGGTGATGCACCGCATAGCGCCTGAGAAGGATGTGGACGGCTTCGGCCCTCATTCCCTGGGGGCCCTCATGCTGGACGAGCCCGGCTTCATCCCCTGCACCCCCCACGGGGCCATGAAGATGCTGGAGGCCTACGGCATAGACCCTGCAGGAAAGAAGGCCGTGGTGGTGGGCAGAAGCATCATCGTGGGCAAACCCCTGGCCATGCTGCTTCTGAGGAAGAACGCCACCGTGACCATGTGCCACTCCAAGACCCCTGACCTCAAGGCCGAATGCCTCAGCGCCGACATCCTCTGCGTGGCCGTGGGCAGGGCCAAGATGATAAGCGGCGACATGGTCAAGGAGGGCGCCGCAGTCATAGACATTGGCATAAATGTGGGCCCGGATGGTAAACTGGTAGGAGATGTGGACTTCCAGGCCGCCAAGGAAAGGGCCGGCTTCATCACCCCTGTGCCAGGGGGCGCAGGGCCCATGACCATCGCCATGCTCATGTACAATACCGTCCTGGCCGCCAAGACGAGGGCCGGCCTGAAGATGAGCTTTTAGCAAGGAGGCAAGGATGATAATCACCAAGAGCAAGGACTTCCAAGAGCTTATGGACAACATAAAGGGCTACCGGAGCTTCTTCCTCCTGGGCTGCTCCGAGTGCGCCACCCTCTGTGGCACCGGAGGCCAGGAGCAGCTTCAGGAGATGAAGCAGGCCTTAGAGCAGCAGGGCAAGGAGGTCACCGGCACCTTCGTGGCCAAAACGGGCTGCCAGGTGCTGGGCACCAAGGTGGAGCTTAAGCCCTTCAAGGAGGCCCTGGAGCGCACAGACTGCATCCTGGTCTTAAGCTGCGGCGCGGGCACCCAGACCGCCGTGGAGCTCTACCAGGACAAGCCCGTCTATCCTGTCAACGACAGTCTGTTTCTGGGCAACATGACCAGGCTGCAGATGTTCGATGAGCGCTGCAGCCTCTGCGGCCACTGTATCCTGGACAAGACCGGCGGCATCTGCCCCATCACCGCCTGCCCCAAGGGGATACTTAACGGCCCCTGCGGCGGCTGCAAGGACGGCCACTGCGAGGTAAGCCCCGACATCCCCTGCGCCTGGGTGCGCATATACGAGAGGATGAAGAGGCTACACAAACTGGAGGAGTTCTGCCAGATGACCCTTCAGGCCAAGGACTGGTCGGCAGCCCAGAAGCCCCGCTCACTCTATGCCAGAAAGGAGAGGAAGAAGGAATGAGCTTCAGAGAGGCCCTGGAGTCGGGAAAGTTCCTAATAACGGCCGAGGTAGGCCCCCCAAAAGGCACCGATGTGGCCGAGATGCTTCACCACCTGCAGCTCCTCAAGGGCCGGGTGGATGCCGTAAACGCCACGGACAACCAGTCGGCCGTCATGCGCATGTCCTCCACCGCGGTGTGCAAGCTGGCCCTGGAGCACGGACTTGAGCCCATACTGCAGATGACCTGCCGGGACAGGAACCGCATCGCCCTTCAGTCCGACCTGCTGGGCGCCTGGGTGCTGGGCATAAGGAATGTCCTGTGTATGACCGGCGACCATGTGCTGGCCGGCGACCACAAGGAGGCCAAGCCGGTCTACGATGTGGAGTCGGTGCAGCTTCTGCAAATCGTAGGGGCCCTGAACGAGGGGCACGACATGAACGGCAACGCCCTGCAGGGTGCCCCCCAGTTCCTGCCCGGCGCAGTGGTGACCCCCGAGGCCGAGCCCCTGGAGCCCCAGCTCATAAAGTTTGAAAAGAAGGTGCGGGCTGGAGCCAGGTTCTTCCAGACCCAGGCCATATACGACATCGAGAAGTTCAAGCGCTTCATGGACTTTGCCAGGAAGTTCCCCGTGAAGGTGCTGGCAGGGTTCGTTATCCTGAAGAGCGCGGGAATGGCCAACTTCCTCAACAAGAATGTCCCCGGCATCAAGGTGCCCCAGGCCCTCGTTGACGAGCTCAAGGCCGCAGGCAAGGAAGGGGCCTTACAGAAGGGCATGGAGATAGCCGCCCGGCACATGCGCCAACTGAAGGAAGAAGGCATCTGCGACGGGGTTCACATCATGGCCATCGGGATGGAGGACAAGGTCCCCCAAATCATAGAGATGGCAGGGCTTTAAACCAGGGCCTTCTGGTACTGCAGCATACGGCTTCGGGTGCTGAGGTAGGCGTCTATTATCTCGTCAATGGTGTGAAGCCCCTTGCCCATGTCCTGGTGCTCCTCGTAAAGCCCCTTGAGGAGCTCCATGGCCTCCTGCTCCTTGCCGGAGTAGTACAGGGCCACGGCCTTGCAGATGGCCACCCCCAGGCGCTCCTCCGCCCCCAGCCTCTGAAGAAACATCTCCGCCTTCTTGAGAAAGTTCCAGGCAGTCTTGAGGTCCTGGGCCTTTATGAAATGCCTGGCAAGCTCCAGGCAGGCCAGGCCCACCCCCCGGGCATCGGCCCCGCCTTCAAAGAAATACTCCGCCTTGCGAAACTCCGCCAGGGCCTTCTGCTCATCCTTGAGACGGTTGTAGGCCTGCCCCCTTAGAAGGTGGGCATAGCCCTGAAGCTCCATGGGGAAACGCTTCTGGGCCTTGGCAAGCTCAAATACCTTGCCCAAGACCTCCAGGGCCCTGGCATGCTCGCCCTTGAAGAAATAAAGCTTGGCCAGGTTGATGAGCACCTTGGCCCTGTGCTCAGGCTGCTCCTTCAGCTTGAGGGCCTGCAGGAAGGCCTGCTCGGCCTCCCGGTAGCGCTCTAAGTTCCTAAGAAGCACCGCCTTGAGATTCATGAGGCTTCCCCACTTCAGAGGCGCCGCCTCCATGCTCAGGCCCCGAAGGGTAGAGTCTATAATCTTAAGCTCCGCCTCAAGCTCCTGCAAGAGCCGCCCACCTCCCAAGAGTAAATTTCTGGTTATATGGTGGCCCAAATGGGGGAGATTTGTCAATTTGAGCAGGAGGTTGGAGAAAATTGCCCATTTTATCATCCCCCTTGATATGCTAAAATTCTCCATGTCCCGCTTGAGTATCCAGGACATAATGGCCAGGAAGGCCCAGGGGGAGCGCATCGTGATGCTTACGGCCTATGACTACCCCTTTGCCCGCCTGCTGGATGAGGCAGAGGTGGACATAGTGCTGGTGGGAGACTCCCTGGCCATGGTGGTGCAGGGACTGGAAAACACCCTGCCCGTGAGCATGCAGGAGATGCTCTACCACACCCGTATGGTCTCCAGGGCCGTGCAGAGGGCCTTGGTAGTGGGCGACATGCCCTACTTGTCCTACCAGCTGAGCATTGAGCAGGCCGTCCTGAACGCCGGAAGGTTCCTCAAGGAGGCAGGGGCCCAGGCGGTGAAAGTAGAGGGGGGGCTGGAGGTGGTAGAGAAGGTCCGGGCCATGGTGAGGGCCGAAATCCCCGTAATGGCCCACATAGGCCTTACTCCCCAGGCCATCTACAGGATGGGAGGCTTCAAGGTCCAGGGCCGAGACGAAAAGGCCCGGCAGAGACTCAAGGAGGAGGCCCTGGCCCTGCAGGAGGCAGGGGCCTTCAGCCTACTGCTGGAGGCCATCCCCATGCAGCTGGCCCAGGAAATCACCCAGAGCCTCAGCATCCCCACCATAGGAATAGGCGCAGGCCCGCACACAGACGGCCAGGTGCTGGTGCTTCACGACCTCCTGGGCCTCTTTGAGCGCTTCAGGCCCAAGTTCGTGAAACAGTACGCCAACCTCAGACAAGAGGCCCTCAGGGCCATAAGGGAGTTCCGACAGGAGGTAAGAGAGGGCCGCTTCCCTACAGAGAAGGAGTCCTTCAAGTAAATGCCCAGGAAGGCCAAACTAAAGGTCATACTCCTTAGATACACCCCCAGGCCCGAGGAGACCGTGGCCATGGCGGCCAAGCTGTGCTACAGTCCCTCGGATGTGCAGGCCCTGAAAGAAAAAATAGAGGCCCAGGACCAGGAGAAATTCGTCCGAAAGCTCATGGCCATGGGCCACATGACCCCCATAGAGCACGCCTCCTTCAGCTTCGCCATAGAGGGCATCTCCAGGGCCTGCTCCCACCAGCTGGTCCGCCACCGCCTGGCCTCCTACAGCCAGCAGTCCCAGCGCTATGTGAGCGAAAGACAAGGGTTTGACTACATCATCCCCCCCTCCATAGAGAAAAATAGAGAGTTAAAGAAATACTTTATGGAATTCATGGAAAAGTGCCAAGAAGCTTACAATTTTTTGATTCAAAGACTGAACGAACAGGGGCTTCAGGGCGAGGAGGCCAACCAGGACGCCAGGTTCGTGCTCCCCAATGCGGCGGAGACCAAGATAATGGTCACCATGAATGCCCGGGAGCTCCTGCATTTCTTCCGTCTCAGGTGCTGCTACAGGGCCCAGTGGGAGATAAGGCACCTGGCCGAGGAGATGCTCAGGCTGGTAAGGCCCGTAGCGCCCACCATATTTGCCCAGGCTGGGCCCGCCTGTCTCTATGCCCCCTGCCCAGAGGGAGCCTATACCTGTGGTAAAATAAAAGAAGTGAGAAAAAGATACGGAATCAAAACGAAAAAACAGGTTTAAGAAAGACAGCTGTGGCTAAAATCATTGCCTTCTCCGGCAAGGGAGGCACAGGGAAGACCACCCTGGCGGCCCTGACCATAAGGTATCTCATGGAGGGCTCCAAGGGGCCTGTGCTGGCGGTGGATGCCGATGCTAACGCATGTCTCAACGAGGCCCTGGGGGTGAGGGTGCATGCCACGGTAGGCTCTCTCAGGGAAGAGGCCCTTGAGGCTGCCCGCTCGGGCCAGCGGCTGGGGGGCATGAGCATGGAGGAGCTCTTTGACTACCAGGTGCAGCAGTGTCTGGTGGAGGCCCGGGGATTTGACCTCCTGGTGATGGGAAGGCCCGAGGGGCCGGGCTGCTACTGTGCTGCTAACAACATCATTCGCAAATACACCGACAAGCTCTCCGCCCATTACCCCTATGTGGTCATAGACAACGAGGCCGGCATGGAGCATCTTTCTCGACGGACCTCCCACAGGGTCGACCTCCTGCTTGTAGTCAGCGACCCCACCAAGAAGGGCATCCTCACTGCCGGAAGAATAAACTCCCTGGTGGAGGAGCTGGCCCTGGAGGTCAGTAAGCGGGCGCTCCTCATCAACCGGGTGGGTACCGAGGAGCCCCGGGCCCTGGGGACCCTGGCCCAGGAGGTAGGCCTTGAGGTGGCAGGCCTTATCCCTCAGGACCACCTGGTAGCGGAATTTGACCTGAAGGGAAGGCCTGTCATAGAGCTTCCCCCCGAGGCCCCCTCCTTAAAGGCGCTGTTTGAGGTGCTGAAGGCATTAGGGGTCTAGGCCGGTGTTGACACTGAAGCGCCCCGGCGCTATGGTAAGTATATGAGCATGACAAAAGGCGTGCTGCTAAGTCTGGTACTGTACAGCCTCCTTTCGGCAGTGGCCCTTGCCCAGGAAGGCTCTCCTACAAACCCACTGCATGAGGCCAAGCGCCAAGCGGAGGAGGCGGAGCTGAGGGCCACCACTGAGCCCCTGCAGAGGGCCTCCCTGCACCTAAGGCATGCAGAGGAAAGGCTGGTGGAGATAAAAGAGCTGTCCTTCTCAGGCAGGTGGGAGCTTGCCGAAGGCCTTGCCAGAGAGTACGAGTTCTCCATAAGAGAGGCCCTTGGGGAGATTGACGCGGCTCGGCTTCAGGGGCAAGAAGTAGGGCTGGCCCTGGAGGAGGTAGAAGAGGCCACCAGGAGGCACACCCAGGTGCTGACGGAGCTACTGGCCACGGTGCCTGAGGAGGCCAGGCCGGCCATTGAGCATGCTCTGGGAGTAAGCAAGCACGGCAGAAACGAGGCCCTGGGCAGGCTGGGGGCAATCCAGATGGGACAGCCCTACCGAGAGCCTGGCACAATACATGAGCCTCCTGGGGTGCCGGACTGGCCTGAAGCCCCTAGTGGCCCAAGGGGGCCCATGGGCCCTCCCAGGGGGGGCTTCGGCGGAAGGGGCAGATAAGCGCTCTTAGCGGAACCGGCCTTTTACCTCTCCTGCTTGCTCCCGTTGCAGTGTCCGTCCCATCCGTCCCCGCCGTGTCCATGCCTCCAGCGGCCGGTAAAGGACCTGTCGTCTGGTGAAAAACGAAACTCGAAATCACCCGCATCCTCGGGCGGGGATGACCATGGCCGCTAATGTCCATCATCGTATCTTGATGCGCGGCGTCTCCCGGGGGAGACCCAAGCCCGGCTGGGGTGGCTGCACAGGGATGTGCCAGAGTATATCCAAAAGACAAATGGCGGTCAACCTCAAAATGTTATAATTTTCCCCGTGAAGGTGGCCACCGCAGAAGAGATGCGCGCGATTGACGAGCGCACCATTAGGGACTTCGGTGTGCCCTCCCTGGTGCTCATGGAGAGGGCTGCCCTGGCGGTGGCCCAGGCCATAAGGGAGAGGTTCAGGGATACCCCGGTGGTGGTCCTGGCAGGGGCTGGAAACAACGGGGGCGATGGGCTGGCCGCAGCCAGGCTCCTCATGAAAGAAAGGCCCGTGAGGGTGTTCATGCCCCTGAGAGGGGCCAAGCCCAGTCCGGACTGCGCCCATCAGCTGGAGGTAGCCAGGAAATTCGGCCTGAAGGTGCTGAGAAAGGCCCCTACGCTGCAGGAGCTTCAAGGCTCCGTAGTGGTGGATGCCCTCCTGGGCACAGGGCTTCGAAAGCCCCTGGAGGGGGCCCTGGCAAGGCTGATAGACCTCCTCAATGCCTCCGACTGCCCCGTGGTGGCCGTGGACATCCCCTCGGGGGTGAATGCCTCTACTGCCCAGGTCATGGGCGTGGCGGTAAGGGCCACTCTTACGGTGACCTTTGGGTTGCCCAAGGTAGGCCACCTGCTTCATCCAGGGGCCTCCTTCAGCGGGGAGCTCCTGGTAAGGGACATAGGGTTTCCCGAGGAGCTTCTGCAAGGCCCCAGGGTGGAGCTCCTGGAGCAGGCCCAGATGGCTGCCCTGGTGCCCCAGCGGCCCTCCTGGAGCCACAAGGGTACCTACGGGCATGTGCTGGTGGTGGCTGGCTCAAGGGGAAAGACCGGGGCGGCCCTGCTTTGTGCCAGGGCAGGCCTCAGGGCGGGGGCCGGTCTTGTCACCCTGGCCGTGCCGGAGGGGCTCCTGGGGGTGTTTCAGGCCCAGGTAAGGGACGAGATGACCCTGCCCCTTCCCCAAGCAGAAGGCACGGTATCCTCGGAGGCGGTGCTCCCCGTTCTTGAGTTCCTCCGTCAGAGGGCCGATGTGCTGGCCATAGGCCCGGGCCTGGGGGTAAGCCCCCACACCGAGACCCTACTGAAGGAGCTGGTGGCCCTCTCCGAGGCCCCCATGGTGATAGATGCCGACGGGCTGAACTCCCTGAAGGAACACGCCAAGCTCCTTCGCTCTGCCAAGGCCCCCGTGGTACTGACCCCTCATCCTGGCGAGGCGGCCAGGTTGCTGGGGACAACGGTGGCCGACATAGAGGCCCGAAGGCTCGAGGCCTCAAGGGAGCTGGCCGGCCTTACGGCCTCGGTGGTAGTGCTTAAGGGTGCCCCTACGGTGGTGGCCGTCCCCGAGGGTGAAGCCTTCATCAACCCCACGGGCACGGCAGCCCTGGCCAAGGCAGGCACCGGGGATGTGCTCACCGGGGCCATAGCCGGGCTCATGGCCCAGGGGCTTGACCCCCTCCAGGCCTCTCTGCTGGGGGTGTTCGTGCACGGGCTGGCAGGAAGGAGGCTGAAGGAGCGCACGGGTCCCCATGGGCTCCTGGCCTCTGAGCTGGCGGAGGAGATTGCCCCGGCCCTCAAGGCCCTTCAGTGCTGAGCATTGTCCCGGACATATTCCCCCCGTCGGTAAGGGCACTCTTTACGGGCAAGGAGCCGGGGCTTCAGGTGGCCGGGCTCCTGGGGGCGGGGCGTATATACTTTCCCCTTCAGAGGCACACTGCCCAAGTGCTTCACCTTGAGAGAGCCGACGAGCCCCCTCAGGTGGCCGATGCGGTGATAACCGCCCTCAGGGATGTGGCCCTGGGCCTGAAGGTGGCAGACTGTGTGCCGGTGCTACTTTACGACCCTGCCCATGAGGTAATAGGCGCCGTGCACGCCGGCTGGAAAGGGACCGCCCGGGGACTGCTGAGGCGCACCCTCGGGCTCATGAGAGAGTGCTTTGGCACCAGGGCCCGGGATGTGCTCATGGCCCTGGGGCCGGCCATAAGGTGGTGCTGCTACCAGGTGGGAGAAGATGTGCTTCAGGCCGTAAGGGAGGCCACAGGGCAAGGGCGGTACTGGCTCAGCAGGCAGGGCAGGCTCTGCCTGGACCTGCCCGAGGCCAACATCCTTCAGGCCCTCGGTGAAGGCCTCAGGAGGGAGCACATCTGGCAGGCCCAGGAGTGCACCTACTGCATGAAGGAGCTTTACTCCTACCGAAGGGACAAGACCGGGCAGAGGCAGGGAGGCTTTATAATGCTAAAAGGAGGCGGAGCTTCATGACAAGGGCGAAGGATATAATGAAGACCGAGGTAATCACCGTGAGCCCCCAGATGAGTGTCGAGGCCCTGGGCAGGCTGTTCATAGAGCGGGACATCAGCGGGGCCCCGGTGGTGGACGAGGAGGGCCGGCTAGTGGGCATCGTGACGGAAAACGACCTCATCAGCCAGAACAAGCGGCTGCACATACCCACCATTCTCAGGCTCTTTGACGCCTTCATCCCCCTGGGGGGCACCGCGGCCCTCCAGAGGGAAATCCAGAAGATGGCAGCCCGCACCGTCGGGGAGATATGCACCAAGGAGGTCATCACCATCCAGGAGGACACTCCCCTGGAGGACATAGCCACCACAATGGCTGAGCGGAGGGTGCACCTTCTGCCCGTGCTCAGGGAGGGCAAGGTAGTAGGCATAGTGGGCCGGCACGAGGTAATAAGGGCGGCCAGTGGCGAGGCGCCTGAGGAGCCATAGCCCGGCCAGAACCAGGGAAATCGGCAGGCGCCTGGCCCAGGGCCTCGGGCCGGGCTCCGTGGTGTGCCTGTACGGAGAGCTGGGCTCTGGAAAGACGGTGTTCGTAAAGGGCATGGCCCAGGCCCTGGGCATCCCGGAGCGCCAGGTCGGCAGCGCCAGCTTCGTCCTGGTGGCAGAGCATCTGGAAGGCTCCCTCCCCCTTTACCATGTGGACCTCTACAGGCTCCAGGGCCCGGAGGAGGCGGAGGCCCTGGCCCTGGAGGAATACTTCGAGGGCCCTGGCATTACCGTGGTGGAGTGGGCGGACCGGCTGGGTAGCCCCCCCCAGGGAGCCGTCAGGGTGCACATAAGGGCCGTTTCCGAAAGGACAAGAGAGATTATAATAGAGGGACTGGATGAAGAGGGTGGGCATAATAGCTAAGCCCCAGAGGCCGGAGGTGGTGGAGCTCCTGGGCCAGTTCATACCCTGGCTAAGGGAGCAGGGCCTGGAGGTCTTCCTGGACGAGGACTCGGCCCCCTCGCTGAGGATGGAGGGCTACCCCAGGGCCAGGATACCAGCCCTGGCAGAGATGCTGGTGGTGCTGGGCGGAGACGGCACCATCCTCAGCGCCGCCCGCCTGGTGTGCGAGGCAGGGGTGCCCCTCCTGGGGGTCAATCTGGGGGGGCTGGGCTTCATTGCGGAGGTCTGCGCCGAGGACATCTACCCCGCCATGGAGAGGGTCCTCAAGGGCGACTGCCCCGTGGAGGAGCGCATGATGCTGGAGGTAGGCATCCACAGGCACGGCCAGCAGATAGCCTCCTACACGGTGCTTAACGATGTGGTGCTGAACAAGGGGGCCCTGGCCAGGATAATCGATATTGAGACCTCCGTGGACGGCTCCTACATGACCACCTTCAGGGCCGACGGGCTCATTGCGGCCACTCCCACGGGCTCCACAGCCTACAGTCTGTCGGCCGGAGGGCCGGTGCTTCATCCTGCGGTGCAGGGCATGGTGCTTACCCCCATATGCTCCCACACCCTGGCCATCAGGCCCATAGTGCTTCCGCCCAGCTCGGTGGTGGAAATCAGGCCCATGAACCCCCATGGCGGGGAGGTGTTCCTCACCATGGACGGACAGGTGGGGTTTTCTCTCATGGAGAAAGACAGGGTGGTGGTGAGGCGCTCGGAGCACACCACCAGGCTGCTGGTGCCCTTTCAGCGGGACTTCTTCAAGGTGCTGAGAGAAAAGCTCAAGTGGGGGCACCGATGAAGGATGCCCTGAGGGATATCCTGGAGTTCTACCAGCACCTGGGCCTTGAGGCCGTACCCCTTCCCCCAGGTAAGGCCCAGGCCCTTCAGGGCCTGAGGGCCCAGATAGGGGACTGCCGGCGCTGCGGCCTGCACAGGGGGCGAAACCACCTGGTCTTCGGCGAGGGCAACCCCTCGGCAGAGTTGATGTTCATAGGGGAGGCTCCGGGCAGAGAGGAGGACCTCCAGGGCAGACCCTTCGTGGGCGATGCAGGCAGGCTCCTGGAGTCCCTCATCCGCAAGATGGGCTTCAAGCGCTCGGAGGTCTACATAGCCAACATAGTGAAGTGCCGCCCCCCCATGAACCGCGACCCCCTGCCCGAGGAGATAGGGACTTGCCTGCCCTTTCTGCAAAGGCAGATAGAAATCATCTCCCCCAGGGTGATAATGTCCCTGGGGAGAATCTCGGCCCAGAGCCTCATAGGCACGAAGGTGCCCATCACCAGGCTCAGGGGCAGGTTCTACTCCTACCGGGGCATAGCCCTCATGCCCACCTTCCATCCGGCCTACCTCCTCAGGAACCGCCGGGACAAGTGGCTCACCTGGGCCGACGCCGAGGAGGTCCTCAGGTTCCTGGGAAGGAGCGTGGCGCCATGAAGAACCTCTGGGCCCCCTGGAGAATCCAGTACATCCTCTCGGAAAAGCCCAAGGGCTGCCTCTTCTGCCAGGCCCCGAAGAAGGGCCAGGACAGAGAGGTGTTCATCCTCTACAGGGCCCGGCACACCTATGTAATCATGAACATCTATCCTTACAACAACGGCCACCTCATGGTGGTGCCCTACGAGCACCGGCCAGGGCTGGAGGGCCTGCCCGATGCCGCCCTGGCAGAGCTCATGAGCATCACCCGCTACAGCCTCCGCTGCCTCAGAGAGGCCATGAATCCCGACGGGTTCAACATCGGAATAAACATCGGCACCGTGGCAGGGGCAGGGTTGAAGGAGCACCTGCATGTGCACATAGTGCCCCGGTGGAACGGCGACACCAGCTTCATGGCGGTGCTGGATGAAGTAAGGGTGATACCCCAGCACATAAGGGAGACCTATGAGCTCCTTTGGCCCATCTTCAACCAAAAGAGGGACTGAACATGCTCAGGGAGCTCTACATAAGAAACCTGGCCGTGGTGAAGGAGCTGAGGCTTCCGCTGGGCCCGGGCCTTACGGTGCTTACCGGGGAGACCGGGGCCGGAAAGAGCCTCCTGGTGGACGCCCTGCTTCTGGCCCTGGGGGAACGAGCCAGCCAGGAGATGCTCAGGGCAGGGGCACAGAGCGCCACCGTGGAGGCCCTCTTTGAGGGCACCCATCCTCTGCTTCAGGAGCTGGGCATCGAGGCCCCCGAGGGCCAGATGCTCCTAAGAAGGGTGCTTCAGGCAGGCGGGAGAAGCCGGGCCTTCATAAACGACATCTCCGTGTCCCTTCAGAGCCTTCAGCAGCTGGGGGCCTCCCTGGTGGACATCCACGGGCAGCACGAGCACCAGAGCCTCCTTAGTCCCTCAAGCCAACTGGCCCTGCTTGATGCCGTGGCAGGGGCGGAGGACAGCAGACAGGGACTTTCCAGGCTCCACCAGGAGCTCCGGGTCCTCAGGGAAAGGCTCCAGGAGCTAAAGGACAAGGCCCGGAGGCGCCAGGAAAGGGAGGAGGTCCTGCGCTTTCAGCTCCAGGAGATACAGGCCGCCGCCCTCAGGACAGGGGAGGAGGAGGAGCTTCTCAGGCAGCAGGAGATACTCAAGCATCTTTCCAGGCTGAAGGAGCTCCTGGAGGAGGCCTATGCCCTTATGTACTCCTCCGAGGGCTCGGCCCTGGAGGCCCTGAAGAGGGCCGGGGCGGCCCTGAAGGAGGCCTCCCGGGTGGACTCCTCCGCCTCCTCGGCCCTGGGCCTTCTGCAGGAGGCCCTGCCCCTGGTAGAGGAGGCCGCGCTGGCCCTGCGGGGCCTGAGGCAGCAGTACGAGCTTGAGCCCCAGAGCCTGGATGCGGTGCAGGAGCGCCTCTACCTCATCCAGCGCCTCAAGGCCAAGTATGGCCCCAGCATAGAGGACATCCTCCGGTATGCCCAGAGGGCCGAGGAGGAACTCCAGGGCCTGGGGGGGCTTCAGGAGGAGCTTCAGGCCCTGAAGAAGTCCCTTGCGGAAAAGGAGGAGGCCTTCCTGGCCCTCTGCAGGGAGCTCTCGGCCCTGAGGAGGAAGGCGGCCAGGCAGCTACAGGAAGGGCTGCAGCAGGAGCTTCAGGGGCTGGCCCTGCAGAAGGCCCGCTTCGTCGTACAGCTCAGGGAGGCCGAGCCCGGGCCCTCAGGGGCGGACCGGGTGGAATTCCTCTTCAGCGCCAACCCCGGGGAGCCACCCAAGGCCCTCAGCAAAGTGGCCTCGGGAGGAGAGCTCAGCCGGCTCATGCTGGCCATAAAGGTCTGCAGCCGGCGCTCGGGCGTGCCCGTGCTGGTGTTTGATGAGCTGGATGTGGGTATCGGCGGAAAGGTGGCCAACACCGTGGCCCGGAAGCTCAGGGAGCTTTCCGCCTGGCACCAGGTGCTGTGCATCACCCACCTGCCCCAGATTGCCGCTGTGGCCGACACCCACCTGGTGGTAAGCAAGGAGCTTTCCCCTCAGGCAGAGGTGGAAGTGGTGGTAAGAGAGGTCAGAGGGGCCCAGAGGCAGGAAGAGCTTGCCAGGATGCTGAGCGGCAGGCTCACCCCTGCGGCCCTCAGACATGCAAAGGAGCTGATGAGCAGGTTATGAGCATAAAGCACAACGCCAAGACCAAGAAAAAGACCCTTCCCAGGGTCCGTCCCGAGCTGTGCAAGGGCTGTAGCTTCTGCACCGAAGCCTGCCCCGAAGGGGTGCTTCGCATGGGCAAAGGACGGAACGCCATGGGCTACTTCACCGCCGAGGTACTTCATCCTCAGCGGTGCACGGGCTGCCGCTTCTGCACCCTCATGTGCCCTGAGGTGGCCATAGAGCTCTGGCAGGAGGACTAAAGGAGATACTCCGCCAGGTTGACCCTGTAGCGGGTGATGTCCAGGGACTTCACTATGCTCAGGGAGTACTCCCCCTGGGGGTTCTTCAAGGTAAGGTCGGCCATCCTGGGCTCCTGGAGCTTGTTGCCCCTGGGGTCGGTGATTATCAGCACCTTGGGCCTCAGGGGATGGGCCGGATTGGTGCCGCATACCACGGCAAGCTCCTTTGAGTCCAGCACCACCAGGGAACCCACAGGATAGAACCCCACCATGTTTATGAAGAACTTCATCAGCAGGGGGTCCAGCTGGCTGCCCGTGCGCTTCATCATGAGGCTCAGGGCCCTGTCGGGCGACATGGGCACCCGGGCGTAGACCCTGGAGGAGGTCATTCCGTCGTACTGGTCGGCTATGCTGACAATGCGGGAGAAGAGGTCCAGGTCCGAAAGTCGGCGCACCCTGGGGTAGCCCGTCTTGTCGTGGTGGATGTGGTGCTCGTAGGCCACAATGGCCGCCCTTATGGTGGTGGCGTCCACCCCCTTCATCTTAAAGACGGCCTTCACTCCCCAGAAGGGGTGGCGGCGCACTATGCGCCACTCCTCATCGGTGAAATTGGAGGGCTTGTTCAGCACCTCGGGGGGTATCTCGGTCTTCCCTATGTCGTGAAACAGGGCCACCATGCCCAGCTCCATGAGGGCCCTCTTGCTGAGGCCCAGGCGCTGCCCTAAGGCAATGGACAGGATGCTCACATTCACCGAGTGGTGGAAGGTGTAATCGTCATAGTTCTTTATGGCCGTCATGCCCAGAAGGAGGTCCTCCTGCTGAAGGAGGAGGTCCACCATGGACTCCACAATCCTCTTGGCCCTGCGGATGTTCACCTTCTCTCCTGCCCGGAGCTTCTTCATCACGCCCTTGCTGAAGGAGACGGCGTTGAAGTAGGTCCTCTTCACCGTGCGCCTGATGTCGTGCTCGGCCTCCTCGGCAATTCTCCTGAGGCCGCCCACCTCTATGCACTTCACTGGCTCCAGGGCATGCGAGAGGCTCTCAAAGGGGTCCGGCCTGTGCGGGGCGGCCAGGAAGGCGGCCACGAAGTGCTGCATGTCCTCGGGCTTCAGGCCGCAGAGGAAGTGCACTCGGCCCAGGGAGCGGCCCTTGAACTCCCTCTGCAGGAAGTCAAAGTTCAGGAGGTACTCCACGGAGAACCTCACCCTATCCTCGTTGAGGTAGAAGTAATCCCCCACCAGCTCCAGCTCCACCGAGCCTGCCTCCCATATGAGCCTGTTGAGCATGGAGACGAACTTCTCTATGGAGCTCAGGACGGCCACATTGGTGGGGTTGTGTATCTGGGCGGTGCGGATGATGACCGCCAGCTGGTTCACCACATCCTTGGCCGCTACGCCTATCTGCCCGTCCTTCTCAGGTGCCATACTCGATGCGCCTTATGGCAGCGTAAGCATACTCGCTGAGCAGTCGGTTCTTGGACTCCCTTAGCTTGTGAAGCACCGCCAGGGCCTCCTTTCTCTTCATGAGGCCCAGGGCATAGGCCGCACAGGCCTTCAGCTCCTGCACCTTGGCCCTCTTAAGCAAGGCCCGCTTCTTGATGGTCCTGAGAAGGAACTCATAGGTCTCCTCGTCGTTGTAGCCCGCCAGGACCTCAAAGAACTCCTTTTTCTCCGAAAACTGCAGGTTCAGGAACTCCTTGGCGGTGACCTTGGCGAACACCAGGGCCTTGGCCTCGGGGCTACCGATTCTGCCCAGGGCCCTGGCGGCGGTGCTGCGCACCGCCGCCTCGGGGTCCTCAAGGGCCTGGCCAAGAAGGGCCACCGCCTCCTGGGCCCTGAGCTCCCCCAGGGCCCTCAGGGCCTCCATGCGCACCCTCACGTCAGGATGGTGCACCGTCTTCATCAGGTACCCTACCGCCCTCCTGTCCCCTATGCGCCGAAAGATGTAGATGATGTTTCTAACCACATACCAGCGCTGGTCCCTCAGCCCCTGGGCCAGGGCCTCCAGGTCCTCCTGGCCCAGCCTGGCCAGGGCCTCTATGAGGGTCTTCCGGGCCTCTATGGTCCTCAGCTCCCCCAGCACCGTGATGAAAGAGCCGATGGCCTCCTTGCCCAGGTAGCCGGCATACTCGGAGAACAGCTCGGCCCCTGCCTTGCCCTCATCCAGCAGGGTGCCGGCCATCTTGGCAAGCGGGGGGCTTGAGGCAAACGCAAACAGACCCCGCAGGCTCTTGCGCATCTCAGGAGGGGTGGCCTCGTCCTGGTAGAATCCGTGAAGCACCCTCAGCATGTGCACCGCCGAGGCGAAGTTGCCGCTGGCGATGGCATACTCCAGGGCGTTCTGAAATATGTTCATTACATCGGGGTACTCCTGGGGCAGGGCGTCAAAGAGCAGGTCCACCAGGATGCCGCTCAGCCGGGGGAACTTGTCCTGGGAGTCCCGCTCTATCTCCTTCACTAAGGCGTTGAGGTCCTGCTCGGTTATGGGCACAATGCCACCCTGAGGGGGGCGGGCCTCCATCTGCAGGGCGTCCTGATAGGCCTTCTTGAGGTCCTCCTCCTGGGTGCCCTCCTCGGTGGCCTGCTTGACGGCCCTGTCCTGGTAGTCATCCTCTTCCAGGAGGAAGTTCTCGTCCACCACATACCTTATGTGCTCAAAGTCCCTTTCCCACATCAGGGTCACTATGTCGTCCTCCACATCCTCTCTGTCCAGGTCCTGGGCCAGTATTTTCATGAAGTCCCTGAACTCCTCCTCGGTGATGGCCTCCCTTATAGTGAGCTCCCTTATGCCGTCCTTGAAGAACAGCATGGCCAGGTTGTCGTCCCTGTCGGTGCTGCGGTAAACGGGGGCGTCCCCCAGGAGGAGCTCGTTCTGCCTTATCTTCAGGTGGAGCTCGCCGTTGCTATGGAGATACTCCTGGAGCCTCTTGAAGGCATCGGCCACCGTCTTGGCGCACACGGGGTTGTTCTCAGGATATATCCTGAGGTTCTTCCTGGTCCTGGCCAGAGTCTGAAGAAGCTCCTGGGCCTCCCTTGCCTCCTGCTGCATCAGTAGAGCCTTATCCTCCTGTCCCTGGCAAAGTTGCGGATAATCATGGCCGAGGTGTGAAGCCTCTGCAGCCTCATGTTCCTGCGCCTTATGGCCTGCACATCGTGGAAGGGGAACTTCTCCCCTCTGAGCTCCGCCTGGTACTTCTGCACCTCCTGGTAGAGGCTCTTGAGGGAGTCGGCATCAAAGGGCTTGAGAAAGAGGGGGTTCACCGCTATGTAGCCTTCGGCGATGTCCCTGGCTATGGCCTTGGCACTCTTCCCCTTCATTTCCTGCCTCTCCTGGGGGCAAAGAGTTTGGCCGCCTGCACCCCGGCCTCATACAGCAGCACTATGGGGACGGCCATGAGGGTCTGGTTGAAGGCATCCGGGGTAGGCGTAAGCAGGGCCGCCACCACAAAGGCCAGGAGCACGGCATACTTGCGGTGCCTGGCCAGGGTGTGGGGGCTTACCAGCCCCATCCTGCTGAGGAGCACTATGAGCACCGGGAGCTCAAACACCAGGCCGAAGGCCAGGATGAACTTCAGGCAGAAGTCCACATACCTGCCCACCGAAAGCATGGGCACAAAGGACTCGGTCTTGTAGTTAAGCAGAAACTGCATGGCAAAGGGCAGTACCACCAGGAAGCAGAAGGCCGCCCCCAGGAAGAACAGCCCCGTGCCCACGGCCACGAAGGGCCCCACATAGCGCTTCTCGGACTCCAGAAGTCCCGGGGAGACGAACCTCCAGGCCTGCTGAAGCAAAAGGGGTACTGCCGCCATGAGCCCCGCTATCATGGCCACCTTTATGTGCATCCAGAAGGCCTCGGCCGGGGCCAGAAAGACCAGGTCCGGGGCCTGGGGCCTCTGGGCAAAGCTCAAGAAGGGGGCCTGGGTGCTCAGCACAGGATAGGCCCTCAGCGGGAGGGTGAGGGCCTGAAAAAGCCTTTCCGAGAAGGCAAAGGCCACTGCGAAACCCACCCCGATGCCTCCCAGACAGATGAAAAGCCTCCTGCGGAGCTCCGAAAGGTGCTCCGTAAGGGGCATCTTGGCCTCAGCCCTTGTCTGGGCCATCCTTCTTGGGCTCCTGAAGGGTAAGCTCCGAGCTGAGCTCCTTGCTCAGCTCCCTGAGCTCTGGAATCTCCATGTCCTTCCTCAGCTCTTTGAGCTCCTCCAGCTCCATCTCCCTTTGGAACTCGTCCTTGACCTCAAAGAGGGCCCGTCTGAGCCTTCCCATTCCCTTGCCCATGTTGCGAGCAAGCTCCGGCAGCCTCTTGGGGCCAAACACCAGGAGGGCCACTATGAATATGACTACAAGCTCCTGAAACCCCAGGTCAAACATCTCGCTTCTTTAAGTATATAATTTTTCTTCGCCCTATTTCTTCATGAGGGGCAGGGCTACCGTGAGCATGAGGCGGTATTCGGGCTGGCGGTTCTTCAGGTCTACGCCCAGCCCGACGGTGCTGAGGAAGTCCTCCGAGACCACCCGGTAGCCCAACCTGAGCTCCAGGGCATCCAGGTCGTTGCTCTCGTGAGTGCTCCTGAGCAAGACTTCCCCCAGCAGTCTGAGCCTGTGAGAGGCCGAGAAGTCCAGCCCGCCTATCAGGTCCCACTCCTCATGGAGGCCATCTCTGGCAGGGCTTATCCAGAGGGCATTCAGATGTCCCCTGAAGGGGCCCAGGCGCCGGCTCAGCGCCAGGCCTCCGCCCAGGCCTCCCTGGCGGTCCAACTGCTCCTGGCCCAGGGAGACAAACCCCACGGCCAGCAGGGCCAGGGAGACACCCAGGGTGGACTCCTCCAGGGGCCTCCACTTGAGACTCAGCGACAGGCCCTGGGGGCCCGAGTCCTCGGGAGCATCCATGTAGGGAAGTCCCAGGGCCACCTCCAGGTTGTCCCTCAAGCCATACGAGCACCTGAAGCTCCAGAGATGGAAGTTGGGCTCCCTGGCATACTGAAGTCCCAGGGCCACCGCCGCCTCGCCCTTGGGAAGGCTCCGGGCACTGTGGGCCCAGAAGACCCCATAAGGTGCCACAGGCTCGGGCAGGGGAAACTCCACCGAATGGGCGGCGCTAAAGGGACCGAGCAGGAGTGCCACAAGGGCAGCGATTCTTCTCATCGGTAAAAAATAACAGAAAGCCCCTACCCTGTCAAACACTGCAGGGCTTCCCTGGCCTCCTTCAGGGCAGGGCCCCGGAGGGCCAGCTCAAACCCCTCGGGCAGGAAGCGCACCCTGGAGCCGAACCTCCGAAGCAGGCCCTGCACCGAGGGGCTGGCTCCCTGGGCCAGACTGAAACGGAGGCGGCCGTCAAGCTGGGTGATGCTCCTTACCTGGTGGGCCTCGGCCAGGAGCCTCAGGTGCATCACCTCCAGGAGGGCCTGAAGCTCCTGGGGCAGGGGGCCGAAGCGCTCCCTCAGCTCCGCCGCCAGGCGCTGAAGCTCCTGGGCATCCTGGGCCATGCCCAGGCGCCTGTAGATGCCCAGGCGCACGGACACATCTGCCACATACTCCTGGGGCACCAGGGCATTGAGCCTCAACTGCACTCCCGGCAGCTCCCGGGCAGGGGGGCGGAGGCCCTTGAGCTCGGCCACCGCCTCCTGCAGGAGCTCCACGTAGGTGTCAAACCCCACCTCCCTTATGTAGCCGGACTGCTCTGGCCCCAGGAGGTTTCCTGCCCCCCTTATTTCCAGGTCCTTCAGGGCCACCTTGAAACCTGCGCCCAGGTAGCTCAGCTCCTCAAGGGCCTGAAGCCTCTTCTGGGCCTGGGCAGTAAGGCCCGCCTCCCTGGGCACCAGGAAGTAGGCATAGGCCTGCTCGGCGCCCCTTCCCACCCTGCCCTTCAGTTGGTACAGGTCGGCCAGGCCCATCATGTCGGCCCTGTTTACGATGAGGGTGTTGGCCGTGGGAATGTCCAGGCCGGAGCCTATGATGGCAGTGCACAAAAGCACCTGGAGCTCTCCCCCCAGGAAGGCCGTCATGGTAGCCTCAAGCTGTCGCTCGGGCATCTGCCCATGGGCCAGTCCCAGCCGCAACTCCGGCAGAAGGCGCCGAAGCAGCTCCTGCACCCTGTGGATGTCCTGCACCCTGTTGTGCACAAAGAACACCTGCCCGCCCCGCTGAAGCTCCCGCCGGATGGCCTCCCTGATAAGCCCGGGCTCAAAGACGGAGATCACGGTCTTTACTGCCAGGCGCTCCTCGGGGGGGCTTTCCAGCAGGCTCATGTCCCTGAGGCCCGTGAGGGCCATCTGCAGGGTCCTGGGTATAGGGGTGGCGCTCATGGACAGGACATCCACGGTGCGCCTCAGGGCCTTGAGGCGCTCCTTCTGGGCCACCCCGAAGCGGTGCTCCTCGTCTATTATCAGCAGGCCCAGGTTCCTGAAGGACGCCTTTGCCCTCAGAAGCGAGTGGGTGGCTATGAGGATGTCCACCTCGGTGCGCTCAAAGGCCTGGAGGGTCTTTCGCCTTTCCGCTGGGGACTTGAACCTGCTCAGGTACTGCACCTTCACCCCGAAGGGCTCAAACCTCTGGGAAAAGACCCTGAAGTGCTGCTCGCAAAGCAGGGTCGTGGGCACCAGCACCACCACCTGTTTGCCGTCATAGACCGCCTTGAAGGCCGCCCTCATGGCCACCTCGGTCTTGCCGTAGCCCACATCACCGCACAGCAGGCGGTCCATGGGCCTGGGGGCCTCCATGTCCTCCGTTATCTCCCTGACGGCCTTGAGCTGGTCAGAAGTCTCCTCGTAGGGGAAGAAGGAGGCGAACTGGCGGTGAAGCTCCCCATCGGGGCTGAAGGCATGGCCTTGAAGCACCTTCCTTTCGGCATACACCCGGATGAGCTCCTGGGCCATCTCCTTCAGGCGCTTCTTTACCCTCTGGCGGCGCCTCTGCCAGGCCCTGGAGCCCAGGCGGTCAAGCTCGGGAGGCCTGCCACCCTGGGGAGCCTTGTAGCGGCTAAGGGCCTCCACCCCGTAAAGGGGCACATACAGGCGGCTTCCCCGGGCATACTCGATAACGAGACTTTCCGTGGGCAGGCCCTGGGCGCCTGCCTTGAGGATGCCCAGGAACCGACCTATGCCGTGTTGCCGGTGCACCACGTAGTCGCCCGGCCTTAGCTCCTCCAGTTCCTCCAGCAGCCCCTTGAGCCTGGAGGCCCTGGCGGGCCTGCCCGGGGGCCTGGAGCCGAAGACCTCCTTTTCGGTAAGCACCAGAAGCCCCGGCAGGTAAAACCCCTCCCTCAGGGGTCCCACCGTTATGGCCACCTTCTGGGGGCCCAGGAAGGCCTCCTGGGGCTCAAGCACAGGGGGGCCCGGCAGGGCGTCCTCTGAAAGCAGCTCTCTCAGCCTCTGGGCCTGGGCCTGGCTTGAACACACCAGGCGTACCTGCGCGGCAGCAGAGAGCCTCTTGATGGCAGGCCCCAGGGCCTCAAGCCCCTTTCTTTCCTCGGGCAGAAGACCGTAGCCTGCCAGGGGCAGGAGGCCGGCCTCCACTGCCCTGCCTCTAAGAGGGGCAGGGCTGAGAAGCACAGCGCCGGGAAGCTCCAGCCCCAGGGCCAGCGACCTCCAGCCCTTAAGCTCACAGGGCCTGGCTCCCTCCTGGGGCTCCCTGGCAGGAAGCAGAAGGGCCTGGGAAAGCTCCTGGGTGTTGAGCTGGGTGTCGGGAGCAAAGCGGCTCAGGCGCTCCAGGGTATCGCCGAAGAACTCGGCCCTCAAGGGCTCCCCGTCCGTGCTTCCGAAGACATCCAGCACATAGGCCCTGAGCCTGAATTCCCCGGGGGCACTCACCACCGGGCGCTCCACATAGCCCATCCTGAGGAGCCGCTCCCTCAGGGCCTCCCTCTGGTACTCGGAAAAGGCCCTGAGCTTCAGGGTGTGGCCCCTAAGGGTGCGCTCATCCCACAGGGGGGCCTCCAGGGCCCTCAGGGTGGCAACCACCGAGGGCCTGTCCTTGAGGGCCTTTGCGCACAAGGCCCTCTGGCCCGAGGCCCGGGCACCATCCGGTTCAGGAAGCAGGAGGAGATTCCTTTCAAGCCCCAGGGCCTTGAGGAAGAACTCCACCTCCTCAAGAAGCCTCTGGGCCTCTGCGGCGCTGGGGACGGCCAGCAGGAAGGGCTCCTCCCACAGGGCCAGGAGCAGGGCCGGGCTCGAGCCCCTGAGTCCGTAGACACCCTCACCTGCGGAGCGAACCCTCTGGGCAAACTCCCGCACTGCGGGGGGAAGAAGGGCGGAGCGGTTCACTGCCTGCTCCTGCAGAGCCTCCTTATGAGTTCCGTTGTAGAGACCCCCTCCACGTAGGGAAGGCTGAGTGTCTCCTTGGCTATATCGGCCCCCACGATGTCCTGGGGCTTCCAGTCCCCGCCTTTCACCAGCACATCAGGCCTTATGGCCTTGATGAGCTCGTAGGGAGTGTCCTCGTCAAAGAGGACCACATAGTCCACCATCTCCAGGGCGCTGAGCACCTCGGCCCTCTGCTGCTGGGGCACCACGGGGCGGCCGGGCTTGAGCCTGGCCACGGAGCGGTCGGTGTTAAGCCCCACCACCAGCACATCCCCCAGGGCCTTGGCCTGCCTGAGGTAGCGCACATGGCCCACATGGACGAGGTCAAAGCAGCCGTTGGTGAAGACTATCTTGTGCCCCTGGGCCCTGTGGGCCTGGAGGACATCCAGGAGGCTCTGAAGCTCAAGCACCCTGCCCATGAAGCATTCCCTGAACCTTCCTTAGAATCTCCCTGTCGCCCTTGTAGCCAACCACCTGGATGGCCTCCTCAAGGGGGAACCACCGGGCCTCTTGCACCTCCTGGTCATGCTCCCTGGTGCTTCCGCCCACATGCTGCATGAGGTAGTAATGCACCGTCTTTTTGCACTTGGCGTTGTCCTCTTTCATATAATACCAATAGGAGATTTCCCCTATCTTTTCAACCAGCCTTGCCTTGAGGCCCGTTTCCTCCTGGGCCTCCCGGAGGGCCGTCTCCGGCAGGCTCTCCCCCTCATCCACCAGCCCCTTGGGCAGGGTCCAGACCGGGCCGGACTTGCTCTGAACCAGTATCAGGGCCACCTGGGGCCCCTGGGGGCCTTGCCTGTAGAGCACCCCTCCAGCGGAGGTAAGAAACCTCAGGTTCTTCGGCCAGTCCTTAGCGCCCACCGCCCAAGAGCCTCATCAGGTCGTTATGGAGGGCCAGCACCATGATGGCCAGGATAATGGCCAAGCCCAGCTTCTGCAGGGCCATTTGGGTGCGCTCCTTAAGGGGGCGGCCCCTCAGGGCCTCCAGGGCCATAATGCCCAGGTGCCCGCCGTCAAGCACCGGAATGGGAAGCAGGTTCAGCACCCCCAGGTTCACGCTTATGAAGGCCATGAACATCAGGTATGGGGCCAGGCCCAGGGCCGCCGCCTTGCCCGATTCCTGCACGATGGCAATAGGTCCCCCAATGGTCTTAAGAGAAAAGGCCCCTGTGATGAGCCTTTCCAGCACCTGGAGCACAAACGCACAGAGCCTTACGGTGGCCTTGGCCGCCACCCAGAAGGCCGAAAAAGGGCCCCTGGCCTGGTAGGAATAAAACGGGGGGCCGCCGGCCTTCATGATGCCGATTCTGCCTATGAGGCGCTCCCGGCCTTCAGGGCCTTCCACCTTTACCGCCTTGGGGGTGATAAGCACGGTGAATTCCTCCTGACCCCGGCGCACCTTAAAGGCGGTCTCCTTCCCAGGCCTGGCACTGGTAAGGGCCACGAGCTCAAACCAGGTGTGCACAGGGCTTCCCTGGACCTCCACGATCACATCCCCTGGCTTAAGGCCTGCCCGCTCGGCGGGGGAGCCCTTCTGGACCTGACCCACCTGGGGCTGCAGGTCGCCCAGGTTGGGCACATTAACGGGCAGGGCGGCCAGCAGCACCATGACGAATATCAGGTAGGCCAGGAGGAAGTTGAAGACCGGGCCCGCCCCCACGATGAGCACCCGGCGATAAAGGGGCTGGGCGCTGTAGGCCCTGGCGCGCTCCCGGGGCGGCAGTTCCTCCCCGGGCTCCTCCCCCAGCATCTTCACATACCCACCGAAGGGCACGGCAGAAAGCAGATACTCCGTCTCCCCTTTCCTGAAGCCCACCACCCTGGGGCCGAAGCCCAGGGAGAACCTGAGCACCTTCACCCCCACGAGTTTTGCCAGGATGAAGTGGCCCAGCTCGTGGGCGAAGATGAGCACCCCCAGGAGGAATACGGCCCAGAAGAGGCTCAACCCACCCCTCCTCGGAGCGTGGCCACCAGTGCCTGGGCCCTCTGCTGGGCCCAGGCACTGGCCCTAAGCACATCCTGGATGTCCTGGGGCTCGGTGGGACTGTGCTCGGCCATTACCTCCCGGATTACCTCCGCTATGCGGGTAAAGGAAATCTCCTCCCTCAGGAAGGCCCTCACCGCCACCTCGTTGGCTGCATTAAGCACTGCCGGCATGGTGCCCCCGGCCCTGAGGGCCTCGTAGGCGCATCTCAGACAGGGGAAGTTGTCCTCGTCCGGAGCGTGGAAGGTCAGGCTCTGGAGGTCCTCCACCCCCAGGGGCCTCAGTACCCCGGGCAGACGCTCGGGCCAGCTGAGGGCATAGGCAACGGGACCCCGCATGTCCGGCACCGAAAGCAGAGCCAGCACCGAGCCGTCCACGAGCTCCACCATGCTGTGCACAATGCTCTGGGGATGAACGAGCACCTTTATTCTCTCGGCAGGGATGCCGAAGAGGTAGTGGGCCTCTATCACCTCCAGGCCCTTGTTCATGAGGGTGGCCGAGTCTATGGTTATCTTCCTTCCCATCCGCCAACGGGGATGCCTGAGGGCCTCCTGGGGACTTACCTCCCTGAGCTCCTCGGCACTCATGCCCATGAAGGGCCCTCCCGAGGCCGTAAGGACAAGGGTGCGCACCTGGGAGGCAGGGCGGCCCTCCAGGCACTGCATGAGGGCGCTGTGCTCGCTGTCCACGGGAAGGAGCCTCACTCCCCTGCTCATGGCCTCGGCAAGCACCAGGGGCCCGGCCATTACCAGGGCCTCCTTGTTGGCCAGGGCTATGTCCTTTCCTGCCCTGATGGCCGCCAAGGTGGGCATAAGCCCTGCTGAGCCCACAATGGCTGAGACCACCAGCTCGGCCTCTTCCAAGGAGGCCACAGCCTGCACCCCTTCGGGGCCTTCAAGCACGGGGATGTCCAGGGACCGCCTCAGGCGCCGGGCTGCCTGGGGCTCTGCCAGGGCTACCACCCGGGGGGAAAACTCCCTGCACTGCCTCTGAAGAAGCTCGTGGCTTCTTGAGGCCGCAAGCCCTACCACCTGAAAGCGCTCAGGATGGGAGGCTATGACCTGCAGGGCGCTTCGGCCCACCGAGCCCGTGGAGCCAAGAATAACAACCCTCTTCTTCATCCGCTCCTTTGAAACTATACCACAGAGGAGCTACCGCTAACAAAAGGGCTTAGAATGTCAGGGCCTGCCGCTCCTGCAGCACCTCGGCCAGGAAGGAGCCCGGCCTTACCTCGGAGCCCTCTATGAGCTCCACCTTGTCAAGCCCGTAGTGCTTCACACAGGAGGCGCAGATGTAGAACCTCACCCCGAAGTCCTGAAGGGTCCTGAGAAGCTCGGCCACGGGGGAGAACTCGTCCTTCTTTTGCCAGGTAAGGGTCTCGGCAAAGCCCTTCTTGGCCAGGAGCACCCCCTTTTCCATGAGGAAGAAGTCCAGCTCCATGTCAAAGGCCTTCATGTTGGTGGCAAGCTGCATGGCCCCTGCCACGATGTCAGGGTCGTCGTAGGAATGGGTAAGGATGAACACAAACTTCTTCTCGGCCATCTCTAATCCTCCCAGGATGCGTCGGTTTTCTCAAGAAGCCTGAGCACCTCCTGCTCGCTCAGGTCATGCCAGTGCCTGTAGGCATCGGCCACGGCGAAGGCGGGCCCAGGGCGCACATTCAGGCAGTAAAGGGCATCCACCTCCTGAAGGAGCATTCTCACCGCGGCCTCAGAGCCCGTGGGCACGGCCACCACTACCTGCTCAGGCCCGCGCCCTTTGAGGAACCGCAGCCCGGCCAGCATGGTGTAGCCCGAGGCCAGGCCATCGTCCACCACCACGGCCACCGAGCCCCTGAGCATGGGATAGGCCCTGCCGGCCCTGAGGAGGGCCTCCCGGTGCCTTATGCTCTGCAGGGTGCGCTGCATCTGCCCCTTAATCTCCTCCTGGCTGAGCCCCAGGCGGGCAAGCAGGGCCTCGTTGAAGACCGCCTTGCCGTCGGGGCCCAGGGCGCCAAAGCCGGCCTCGGGATTCCACGGCACCTGGAGCTTCCTCACCACCAGGGGCTCCAGGGGAGCCCGGAGGGCCCGGGCTACCTCAAGACCTACGGGGACGCCGCCGGCAGGTATGGCAAACACCACCGCGGGGGTGTCCCTCAAAGGACCCAGGGCCTTCGCCAGGAGCCTTCCGGCCTCCTGGCGGTTCAGGAACACGCCTGTTAGGCCTCTGAGGGCCTTATCCTGCACAAGGATGCCCATGGGAAAGCAAAAACAAAAAGGGGGAGAATGAAGCACCTCCCCCTTGTCCTGCCTCTAAAGAGACTGCCTTGTTAGCAGCCCTCTATGGGTTTACGCCTTCTGCGCCTTTTCTTTACCGCCTTCTTGCCTTTCAGGGACTTTATGTAGGCCACTATGTTGGCCATGTCCTTGCCCTTGGGGTCTATGGGCTTACCCTTGAGGGCCATCTTGATGCAGAAGTTTACCGCCTCCTCCAGAGAGTTCTGCGTCTTGCCCATTATCTTGAACTTGCTCTTGGCGCCGGAGGCCTCAAGCCCCTTTCCGTTAGGATGACAGCTGTTGCAGGACTTTCCGCTGGTGCCCAAGGTGGTGTCGTTAAACAGGGCCTTGCCCTTTCCTACATCGGCAGCCATGGCCCCGCCTACCATCAGCCCCAGAACGGCAAATACCAGGAATATCACTTTTGTTATCTTCAAACCCTCCTCACCTCCTTTCATGGTTTGGCCCCATTTTAGCAGATAGACCCATGGGTTTCAACCCACGGAAACTTAGACTTCTCAAAACCGCCTCCTAAGGCCTATAATGGCCCATGTCCCAGATGGATGCCCGAGAGGCAGCCCTCAGAGTCCTTGCCGAGGTAAGGCTCAGACGCCAAAGGCCCAGGGAGGCCCTCCAGCGCCTGGGTATGGAGGGCAGGGACAGGGCCCTGGCAGTGGAGCTCCTTCAAGGGGTACTGAGGCACCGGATGCTCCTTGACTGGTTGCTCAAGGAGCATCTTCTGGGGGAGCTCAAGGCCCTTCCTCCCAGGAGCCAGGACAACCTGAGAATGGGCCTTTATCAGCTGCTGTTTACCCGTCAGCCCGCCTATGCCGTAGTGAGCCAGGCGGTAGAGCTGGAGAAGCCCCGGGGAAGGCCGGCCGTAGTAAACGCCGTCCTTCGGAAGGCGGCAAGACAGGAGGCCTCCCTCAGAGAGGCCCTCAGGGGCCTTGAGCAAAAGGCCCTCCAGGGGCAGGAGCGGGCCCTCAGCATCTTCAGCAGCCACCCCTTGTGGCTCCTTCGCCGGTGGCTCAGGCGCCTGGGGACAAAGGAGGCGGTGGAGCTTGCCCTGGCCAATAATCGGCCCCCTGCCCTGGTGCTCAGGACGAACATCCTGCGCACAAGCCGAGAGAACCTCCTGGAGCTCCTCAAGGAGCGGGGCATAAGGGCCGAGCCCACCGGCTTCAGTCCCGTGGGAGTAAGGCTTCCGAAGGAGGCCAACTTCCAGGAGATGGCCTTCCTGCATCCTCTGGCAAGCCCCCAGGACGAGGCGGCCCAGCTGGTAAGCCTCCTGCTTCAGCCCCAGAGGGGCCACCGAGTACTGGATGCCTGCGCCGCCCCGGGAGGCAAGGCCACCCACATGGCAGAGCTCATGGGCAACGAGGGCTATGTCCTGGCCCTGGATGTAAGCACCAGGAGACTGAGAAAACTCAGGGAAAACATCCGCCGCCTGGGCCTAAGGTGCATCCATGCCAGGAGGGCCGATGCCACCAGGCTTTCGGCCGCCGCAGAGCCCTTTGACAGGGTGATGGTGGATGCCCCCTGCTCCAGCCTGGGGGTGATAAGGAGAAACCCCGACATAAAGCTTCACCGAAGCCAGGGGGAGCTCAAGGAGCTTGGCAGCAAGCAGCTTGCCCTCCTTGAGGCGGCGGCGAGGGTGCTCAGGCCAGGGGGCCTTCTGGTCTATGCGGTCTGTAGCACGGAGCCAGAGGAGGCCGAGGAGGTGCTACAGGCCTTCTTGCACCAGCAGGGCGATTCCTTTACCATAGATACCGATGTGCCGCCTTACATCAGGCCCCTTCTTACACCGCAGGGCTTTATGAGGACATATCCGCACAGGCACGACATGGACGGCTTCTTTGCCGCCAGGCTGAGGAGACTCAAATGAGGCGCCTCCTGTGGCTCCTTCTGGCCGTGGCGGTGGGGGTGGCCTCGGGGTATGCCACCTTCAGGCTGGCCACCATGGGCAGGGTGGTAGAGGTGCCGGACCTCACCGGGCAGTCCCCCGAGGAGGCCAGGGCACTGCTCAAGGAGCTGGGCCTGAGGCTCCGCATAGAGCGCTACAGCTACGACCCCCTTCTGCCCAAGGGGCATATCAGCCAGCAGAGTCCCCCTGCAGGGGAGTTCGCCAGGTACGGTCGGGTCGTCCAGGTGGTGGTGAGCAGGGGGCCCAAGGCCCTGCGCATGCCCTCGGTGCTGGGCCTTACCCTGGCCGAGGCCGCGGTAGGACTGGCCAAGGAAGGCCTGAGCATATCAAAGGTGATAAAGGTGCACAGCCCCTTGCCCCGGGGCACCGTGCTGGCCCAGAGCCCCGAGCCCGATGAGCCCACCGGTGCGCCCATAACCGTGGTTGTAAGCCAGGGGCCCTTTGAGGTAAGCTATTTCTGCCCGGACTTCACTGCCCTCAGCACAGAGGAGGCCCTTCAACTGGCCCAGGCCCTTGGCCTGAAGGCAGAGGTGGAGTTCTTCGGTCCCCGGGTGCTGGCCCAGAAGCCTCAGCCAGGCAGGGAGGTCAAGGAGGGCGAGGAGGTAGTGCTACTGCTCGGCTATGAGTAGGAAGGTCAAGATAGCACCGTCGCTGCTTTCGGCGGACTTCCTGCACCTGGCCCAGGAGCTCAGGGCTACCGAGGAGGCCGGGGCAGACATGTTGCACATAGATGTGATGGACGGCCACTTCGTGCCCAACATCACCATCGGCCCCTTCATCGTGGAGGCCATCAGGAAGGCTACCGCACTGCCCCTGGATGTGCACCTCATGATAGAGGAGCCGGAGCGCTACCTCAGGGACTTCGTCTCTGCAGGGGCGGACACCCTGACGGTGCACCTGGAGGCCTGCACGCATCTACACCGCACCGTGTCCTGGATAAGGGAAAGCGGTCTGAAGGCCGGGGTAAGCCTGAACCCGGCCACCCCCCTGTGGAGCCTGGACAGCATCCTGCCGGACATTGACCTGGTGCTGCTCATGACCGTGAACCCTGGCTTTGGCGGACAGGGCTTCATCCAGGGCAGCCTGGAGAAGATAAAGGCCCTGAGAAAGATGCTCCTGGAGCGGGAACTCCCCGTGCTCCTGGAGGTAGACGGCGGCGTAAAGCCCGAAAACGCCAAGGCCATTGCCCAGGCCGGGGCGGACATCCTGGTGATGGGCTCGGCCTTCTACACCTCGGGGGACTACCAGGCCCTCATGCGCACCCTCAGGGAAACCCTTTCAGATGTCTAAGGCAGCAAAGGCCCTGCAAAGGGCCGAGGCCCTGAGGCTCAGGGCCCGCTACCAGGAGGCCCTGACAGTCCTAAAAACCCTCAGGACAAGAGACAGGGCATTGCGCCTCAGGCGCTACCTCCTCTTGGGCCATGTGCAGAGAATGACCGGAGCCTTCGAGGCCTCGGCAAGGGCATATCAGAAGGCCCTGGCCCTGGCCGATGAGCCTGCCCAGAGGGCAGACATGCTGGTGAGCCTGGCCCTTTCCCGAAGGGCCCAGGGCCTCTGGAGGCAGGCCCTGGGGCTCCTGAAGGAGGCCGAGCACATCTACCGAAAGCTCAGGGACCAGGAGGCCCTGGCATTCCTTCAGTGGGCCAGGGGAGGCACCTGGAGGGTAAGAGGGGACATCTCCGAGGCCATCCGGTGCTTCAGGGACGCCCTCAGGAGGTTTGCTGCCCTGGCCGACGAGCATGCCGTAGGCTACTGCCTAAACGGCCTGGGCGGGGCCTGGAGGATAAAGGGCTCCTACCGGCGCTCCCACCACTACTACCAGAGGGCCAACGAGCTCTTCCGGGCCCTGAGGGAGCCCTTCGGCCTGGCCTACTCCCACTGCGGCCTGGGCAATGCCCTGAGGATGATGGGCCAGCACAGGGAAGCCCTGGAGCACTTCCGAAAGGCCCTGAGGATTTACAGAAGAATCGGCGATATCACCAGCTCCTCCTACACCCTCTGGAGCATGAGCAAGACCTGGCAACTGCTGGGCCGCCACCGCCTGGCCGAAAGATATCTCCAGCAGGCGGAGGCGCACTTTCGGCAGACCAAGGACCCCAGGGGATGGCTCTACTGCCTGCTCCAGAGGGCCGAGGCGGCCGCCCTGAGCAAGGACATGGGGAAAGCCAGGAGGCTGGCCCAGGAGGCCCTCCGGCGGGCCCGCTCCCTGGGGTTTTCGGTGGAGGCCTGCCACGGCCGAGCCCTCCTTAAGGCCCTCCAGGGCCAGCAGGAGGCAGGCTGCTACAAGGCCCTGGGCCTGAGGCCTCTTCCCTGCACCCTGCCCCTCAATGTGCCGTAAAATAGGGTCATGCTGAATCTTCCCAACGCCCTGAGCATCCTGAGGATAGTGCTGATACCGGCCTTCCTTACCGCCATGGTTTACCGGCGGTACGACCTGGCCCTTTACATCTTCCTGGCAGCGGCAGTGAGCGACAAACTGGATGGCCTCATTGCCAGGGCCAGGAGGCAGCAGACGGAGCTGGGCGCCTTTCTGGACCCCCTGGCGGACAAGTTCATGCTCATGAGCTCCTTCGTAGCCTTCTGGGCCTTCGGGCTTATTCCCCCCTGGCTTGCCATCCTGGTGCTGAGCAGGGATATAATAATTACCACGGGATGGCTAACCCTTCGGCTCCTGGGACACATCAGAAGGGCCGAGCCCTCCATGGTGGGAAAGCTGGCAGTGGCCTCCCAGTTTGCCCTCCTAGTGGCGGTGCTGCTAAATATCAATTACGGACTTCTGGAGGCTCTGGAGGCGCCCCTTCAGTGGGCAGTGGCAGCCCTGACGGGGGCATCGGGCCTTCAGTACATAAACAGGGGGCTTAAAGCAAGCCATGAAGAGGGGCGTGACAATAGAAGAGGTCCTTGAGGGAAGCCCTGCCCACAGGGCAGGCCTGAGGGACGGCGACGTGCTCCTGGAGGTCAACGGCCACAGGGTGGAGGACCTCCTGGACTACCTCTACTGGGCCGAGCCCCCCCTGAGGCTCCTTCTAAGGAGGGGCCGCAGGGTGTTCAAGGCTGAGCTCCCCGGGGAAGGCGAGCCAGGCCTCAGGCTCAGGCACTTCAAGGTGCGCAGATGCCGAAACCACTGCATCTTCTGCTTCGTGCATCAGCTGCCCAGGGGGCTGCGCCCCCACCTCTATGTGAAGGACGAGGACTACCGTATGTCCTTCCTTTATGGAAACTACATCACCATGACCGACCTGTCAGAGAAGGACAAGGAGCGCATAGTGCGCCTCGGCCTCAGCCCCCTTTACATTTCGGTACACAGCACCGAAAGGGCCCTGAGAAACCGCCTCCTGGGAAACCCCCGCGCCCCGGACATCATGGGAGAGCTCCAGTGGCTCAGGGAGCACAGGCTCAGGGCCCACACCCAGATAGTGCTCTGTCCCGGCTACAACGACCGGCAGCACCTGGAGCGCACCCTGGAGGACCTCTACCGGTTCTACCCCTATGTGGCCAGCATCGCCGTAGTCCCCGTGGGCCTTACGGCCCACAGGAGGGGCACCGTGCCCCTCAGGCCCCTCAGTGTCCAGGACGCCCGGGACGCCCTCAGGCGCATCCAGGCCTTTCAGCGTCGGTGGCTTCGGCGCCACGGCGAGCCCATCGTGTATGCCGCCGATGAGCTCTACATAAAGGCCGGGCGGCCCCTGCCGCCCCTCCGGCATTACGGCGAACTGCCCCAGGTGGAAAACGGCGTGGGCATGGTGGCCTTGTTTCAGCACCAGGCCCAAAGGCTCAGAATCACAAGGGCAAAGACAAGGTGCAGGTTCCTGCTCTTTACAGGTGCATCCTTTTATCCCTTCCTGAAGGGGTTTGTGGAAAGACTGAAAGGGGCAGGCTACAGGGTCAGCCTGGTGGGGGTGCAAAACCGGTTCTTCGGCCCCACCGTGACGGTGGCAGGACTGCTTACAGGCAGGGACATCCTCAGGAGCCTTGCCGAGCATGCCAGAGGCCATGATATACTACTGGTACCTCAAAACGCCCTCAGGGAGGCCGGCGAGCCGTGTTTTCTGGACGATGTGCACATAAGGGAGCTCCAGGAGGCCCTGGGCCTCAAGGCCCTGGCCGTGGAGCCCAGCCCTGAAGCAGTGCTGGAGGCTATGAAGGCATGCTGATTACCGCCAAGACCAAGGTACTGGCCCTCCTGGGCTGGCCCGTGGAGCACAGCGCCTCGCCCCTCATGCACAATGCGGCCTTCCAGGAGATGGGCATCCCCTACTGCTATGTGGCCTTGCCCGTAAGGCCCCAGGACCTGCCCGATGCCATAAAGGCCATCAAGGCCCTCAACCTCAGGGGCGTGAACATCACCGTGCCCCACAAGGAGGCCGCCGCCTCCCTGGTGGATGAGCTGGATGAGGAGGCCCGATTCATCGGCGCCATCAACACCATCGTGAACGAAGAGGGCACCCTCAAGGGCTACAACACCGACGGCAGGGGCTTCATGCAGTCCCTAAAGGAGGAAGGCATTGAGGTCCGGGGAAAGAGGGTGCTCATCCTGGGTGCAGGGGGGGCCTCCAGGGCCATAAGCTACTATCTGGCCAGGGAGTGTGCGGAGCTCCTCCTGTACGACACGGCAGGGCAGAAGGCCCGGCGCCTGGCCCAGGACCTCCAGGCCCTGGGCCATGATGTAAAGGCCCTCCAGGAGGTAAAAGGCCTCCAGGCAGTTGATGTGCTTATCAACGCCACTCCCTTGGGGCTCAAGCCCCATGACCCCCTGCCCGTTGCTGCAGAGCTTCTTCACCCCGCCCTGGTAGTTGGCGACCTCATCTACTGGCGCACCCCCCTTCTTGAGGAGGCCTCAAGAAGGGGCCTCAGGTGCTTCGACGGCCTGGGTATGTTGCTCTGGCAGGGGGTGCTGGCCTCAGAGTTGTGGACCGGCCGAAGGCCTCCGCACCAGAGCATGCGGCAGGCCCTCCTGCAGGGGCTTGGACGAGGATGAGGCCCTCGCTGCTGGCACTGGCCCTAACACTGCCCTTGGCCCTCCTGGCCCTGGCACAGGCCTTAAGACACACTCCCTCGCCGCCCTGGCAGAAGGCAGACAATGCCTCACCCTTCCTCAGGCTCCAGGATGTGAAGATAGAAAACCACCAGGAGGGCAGCCTCAGATGGCAGGCCCGGGCCCGCAAGGCCCTGGTACACCCCCAGAGCCTCAAGGCCCAGTTGATGGACATGGAGATTTCGGTGCCCCAGGAAGGCCTCCTCCTCAGGGCAAGGGAAGGCCTCCACGACCTCCAGGAGGGCACCTTGACAACCAAAGGTGGCGTAAGCATAGCGGCAAAGGGGCAAGGAGTGAGGCTTCAGACCTCCTCCCTGAGCATTCGGCCCGGAGGCACTGCCCAGGCATCCTCGGAGGTAGACATCCGGGGACAGGGCTTTCGCATCCAGGGCAGGGGCTTTCTCAGGGAAGGCCCGGTGCTCAAGGTGCTACGGGATGTCAAGGCCGTTTTTTATTAGCCTGGGACTTGTCCTCCTGGCCCTGGGGCTTTCCTGGGCGCAGGAGGCCCCTTTCGTCATAACCTCCGATACCCTTACGGCCCGGCCCGAGCAGGGCGAGGCCCTCTTTGAGGGCAATGTCATGGCCCAAAGGGCCGACACAACCCTCAGGGCCCAGCGCATGCTGGTGCGCTACAGTCCCTCCGGAGGGGTAAGCTACATCCTGGCGGAAGGCCGGGTACGCCTGGTAAGAGGTGCCCTGGTGGTGGTGGCAGGAAGGGCAGAGTTCTTTGCCGAGGAGGAGAAGGTGGTCTTTACCCAGGAGCCCAGGGCCACCGAGGCAGACACCGTCATCACGGGCTCGGAAATAATATATCTTCTCCGGGAGGGGCGCACCCTGGTAAAAGACAGCAAGGTGTTCATAAAGGGGGGAGGTGGGGAGGCTGCATACCCTTGAGGCCATAGGACTGAGGAAAAGCTACGGCCGCCGCCAGGTGCTCAGGGACCTGAGCCTGAAGGTGCGGTCCGGCGAGGTGGTGGGCCTGTTGGGCCCCAACGGCGCAGGCAAGACCACCACCTTCTACATCATGGTAGGCCTCCTGAGGCCCCAGCAGGGGCGTATCCTCCTGGACGGAGAGGACATCAGCTCCCTGCCCATGCACCAGCGGGCCCTCAAGGGCATCAGCTACCTGCCCCAGGAGCCCTCCATATTCCGGAAGCTAAGCGTGAGGGACAACCTCAGGGCCGTGCTGCAGCTGAGGGGCCTCAAGGGGCCGGAGCTCCAGGAGGCCACCGAGAGACTGCTCAGGGAGCTGCAACTGGAGGGCTTCGCCGAGCACCTGGGCCTTCAGCTTTCCGGAGGCCAGAGGAGAAGAACGGAGATCGCCCGCCTCCTGGCCACCGAGCCCCTCTTCATCCTCTTTGACGAGCCCTTCACCGGCATAGACCCGTTGGCTATAATAGAGTTGAAAAAGATGCTAAAATACTTAAAAGAAAAGGGACTTGGCATAGTGATAACCGACCATAATGTGAGGGACACCCTGTCCATAACCGACAGGGCGTACATAATCAGCGAGGGCCGCATCCTCCACGAGGGAAGGCCCGAGGAGCTGGTGGAACATCCCCAGGTACAGGAGCAGTACCTGGGCAGGGGCTTCAGGCTGTAGGCATGGCACTGGACAGCAGACTGGAAATAAGGCTCCTTCAGAAGCTGATTCTCACCCCCCAGCTTCAGCAGGCCATAAAGCTCCTTCAGATGCCCCAGCTTGAGCTTTCCCAGTCCCTCACCCAGGAGCTGATGGAAAACCCCTTCCTGGAGGAGGCCGAGGAGCCCCTGACGGAGGCCATAGAGGCCCTGCAGCAGGAGGCAGCCCAGCAAGAGGAGGAGCTGCCGGACGACACCGAGGTCCCCTTGGAGAAGCTCATGAGCTTCGGGGTGGACGACTACTTCGAGGAGCGGGGCCTGGACGGTCGGGACTTGGGCTACTTCAATCCCGGCACCGTTGCTCCCCCCTCGTTTGAGAACTACACATCCAAGGGGATGGACCTGCAGGAGCACCTCCTGTGGCAGCTTCGCCTGGGCCGAAGCCCCCAGCGCCTCAGGCGCATAGCCGAGGTGGTCATAGGCAACATAGACGACAACGGCTACCTCAGGGCCAGCGTGGAGGAGCTCTCGGCCATGGCAGAATGTAGCCCCAAGGAGGTCCAGGAGGCCGTGGCCCTGGTGCAGAGCTTTGAGCCCACGGGCGTAGGGGCCAGGAGCCTGAAGGAGTGCCTGCTCCTTCAGCTGGAGGCCCTGGGGCTCAGGAACACCCTGGTAGAGACCCTGGTGATGTACCACCTGGAGGACCTGCAGAAGAAGCGCTACCAGCAGCTGGTCAAGCGCTTCGGGATAAAGCTGGAGGAGCTCCTGGCAGCGGTAAAGGTCATCGAAAGCCTGGAGCCCAAGCCCGGAAGGAACTACACCAGCTCCAGCCCCGCCTACATAGTGCCGGATGTGTATGTGATAAGGGCCGGGGACGAGCTCCACATAATGCTGAACGACGAGGGCCTGCCCCGCCTGAGGCTCAACAGCTACTACAAGAAGCTCCTGACCCAGAAGAACAGCCTGGACAAGGAGGAGAAGCGCTTCCTGGAGGACAAGCTGCGCTCGGCCATCTGGCTCATGAAGAGCCTGGAGCAGCGAAACAGGACCATCTACCGCGTGACCGAAAGCATAGTGAAATTCCAGAGGGAGTTTTTTGACAAGGGGACAAACTACCTCAAACCCCTGAACCTCAGGGATGTGGCCCAGGAGCTGGGCATGCACGAGAGCACCATCAGCAGGGCCACGGCCAACAAGTACCTGGCCTGCTGCCATGGGCTGTTCAGCTTCAGGTTCTTCTTCAGCAGCGCCGTCAACGACGGGCAGGTCTCCTCCACATCGGTCAAGGAGCTCATCAAGAAGATTGTCTCCGAGGAGGACCCCCGCAAGCCCCTGAGCGACCAGCAGATAGTGCGCATCTGCCAGGCCAGGGGCATAAAGATAGCCCGAAGGACGGTGGCCAAATACCGCCAGGAGCTTAACATAGCTTCTCAGAGTCAGAGAAAACGCTACGAACTCTAAGGAGGAGCGCCATGAACATTGTGGTCACAGCAAGACACCTGGAGCTTACCCCCGCGCTGAGGGAGTACGCCGAGCAGAAGGTCAGGAAGTTTGACCGCTACTTCAGCCACATCTCCGAGGTGGATGTGACCCTCACGGCCGAAAAGAACAGGCACAAGGCCGATGTGCTCATAAAGGCAAACGGCATGCTCATCCAGGCCGAGGGCGCCACCACCGAGATATACTCTGCCATCGACGAGGTGGTGGAAAAGCTGGAGCGGCAGATAAAGAAGTACAAGGAGAAGCTCACCTCCCGGCGGAAGGCCGAGCCCAAGGGCGCTGCCATGGCGGCCCCCGAGGCCCCGGCCCCAGAGGAGGGAAGAATCATAAAGGTGAAGCGGTTTGACCTCAAGCCCATGACCCCCGAGGAGGCCAGCCTGCAGATGGAACTCCTGAACAAGTCGTTCTTCATATTCACCAACGCCCTTACCGGGGACATCAATGTGCTTTACAAGCGCAACGACGGCAACTACGGCCTCATAGAGCCCCTGAAATGACCCCTTGAAGCCCCTGGTGGTAATCATCACCGGGCTTTCCGGCTCGGGAAAGACGGTGGCCCTCAGGGCCCTGGAGGACAGCGGTTTCTTCTGCGTGGACAACCTCCCTCCCTCACTGGTGGAGGCCTTCATCCAGACGGCCGTAAAGGGCAAGAGGGCCCACCGCCTGGGCATAGGCATAGATGTCCGGGAGCGGGAATTCCTGGGCGATGTGCTTCCGCTCTTTCAGAGGCTCAGGGAGTGCTACAGCCTCCAGGTGCTGTATCTGGAGGCCGACACCGACACCCTCATCCGCCGCTACAAGGAGACCCGCCGCCCCCATCCCCTCAGGGACTGCCAGAGCCTGAGGGAGTGCATCCAGAAGGAGCAGGCCCTCCTTCAGCCCCTCAAGGAGGCGGCAGACAAGGTGCTTCAGAGCAGCACCCTTTCGCCCCACCAGCTCAGGGACACCGTGGCCAGGCTTTACGGCGGTGCCACCCAGGGCATGACGCTGACGCTCATGTCCTTCGGGTTCAAGTTCGGCCCCCCCCAGGAGGCAGACCTGGTGTTTGATGTGCGCTTTCTGGAAAACCCCCACTTCGTGCCTCACCTGAGGCCTCTCAGCGGGCTGGACGCCCCGGTGGCCCAGTTCGTCCTGGGCAGGGACCCCAAGGCACGGGAATTCCTCCAGAGGCTCAAGGACTTCCTGGGCTTCCTCATCCCCCTTTACCGGCAGGAAGGCAAGAGCACCCTCACCGTGGCCCTGGGCTGCACAGGGGGCAGGCACCGCTCCCCTGCCGTGGTGGAGGCCCTGGCCAAGGAGCTCAGGGCCCAGGGCCACGCCCCGGAGGTGCTTCACCGGGACATCTCCTGAGCCCCCATGCCGGTCCTTCAAGTCCCACAGGAGGCCCAAGGCCAGAGGCTGGATGTGTTCCTGGCCGGGCGCACAGGCCTCAGCCGATGGCAGATAAAGAGGCTCATCCAGGAGGGCCGGGTGCTTCTTCGGGGGGCCAGGGCCAAGGCCTCCCAGCGTTTAAGGGCCGGCCAGGAGATAGAGCTTCACCCCCCTGAGCCCAGGCCCTGGGAGCTCCTGCCCCAGCCCCTGCCCCTAAGGATTCTCTACAGAGACGAGCACCTGGTGGTGGTGGAAAAACCCCCCGGCATGGTGGTCTACCCTGCCCCGGGACATCCTGACGGCACCCTGCTTAACGCCCTGGCCTACCATGTGGGCAGGCTCGCCAGCATAGGGGCACCCCTGAGGCCCGGGGTAGTGCACAGGCTGGACAAGGACACCTCGGGGCTGATGGTGGTAGCCCTGAGGGACGAGGCCTACAGGGGGCTGCAGAGGCAGTTCAAGGACCGCACCGTAGGGAAGCTCTACCAGGTGCTGGTAAGCGGTGTGCCCAGGGCCAAGGAGGGCGTCATAGAGCGGCCCATCGGCAGAGCCAGGTGGCAGAGGAAGAAATTCAGCACCAGGGCGGCCCGGGCCAGGGAGGCCATAACCCATTGGCGGCTCCTGAAGTCCCTACGGGGGGCCAGCCTCCTGGAGGTCCACCTCCAGACCGGCAGGACCCATCAGATAAGGGTGCATTTTGCCTCCCTGGGCCATCCCGTGCTGGGCGACAGGCTCTACGGAAGGAAGACCCAGCTGAGGCTTCCTGGGGGGCGCATCCTCAAGATACCCAGGCAGATGCTTCATGCCTCGGTGCTGGAGTTTACACACCCCGCAGATGGGCAGAGGATGCACTTTGAGAGCCCCCTGCCCCAGGACATGCAAGAGGTCCTCAGGCTCCTACAGGTAGAAGATTAGCTCCTCCTTGGGCAGCCTGGGCGGGGCACTGCGGGGCACATGCTCGGGGTAGCCCACGGGCACCAGGGCCACGGGCCTCAGCTCGGGCGGAAGACCCAGGGCCTTGGCCGCCTCCTCCTCCCTGAAGGCCCCCACCCATACTGTGCCCAGCCCCAGGGCATGGGCCTGAAGCATCATGCACATGAGGCTGCAGGCCACATCCTGCACCGCATACAGCTCCACCCCCCGGCGGCCGTACCTGGGGGCAATGCGACCATGGTCCGCACAGCCCACTACCACCAGGGGCGCCTGGGCCACAAAGCTCTGCCCCAGGGCGGCCACAGCCAGGGCCTCCTTCAGGGGTCTCTGGGTGACGAAAAAGAACCTCCGGGCCTGAAGATTGCCAGCACTGGGGGCCCATATGAGGGCCTCCTCCAGGGCCTGAAGGGCCTCGGGGGGTATCTCCCGGGCCTTGAAACTCCTTATGCTCCTTCTTTCCCTTATGACCTGAAGGATGTCCATACCTTGCCTCCCTCAAAGCTCCAGGAGGGAAAGCCCTGTGGCAGGGTCCTTGAGCCTCCTGGCCTCTACGCCCTCAATCTCCATCACCACGGCCTCAAGCACCAGGAAGGTCTCCCCCTCCTGCCTGAGGCACCCTACATGCACCTTGTCGGCCCGGCCCACCGCGGTGTGAAGATGCACCCTGGGGGCCTCCTCGTCCCAGAAGATGGTGCCTATGCCCAGGACCTCGGAGCTCTCCGCCACCTCGTGCCATATGGGCTCCGGCGGCGGGCCCTCGTGCCCGGGGCCCAGCACCAGCGAGCCCCTCTTGATGCCTCCCAGGATGTAAAACACCGCGGAGTGTATCTCCTCCGCCTTGGCCAGCTCGGCCAAGGCGGAAAGGAAGTCCTCCCCGTCTTCAAACCTTACCACCACGACTCTTCCCACTCTGCCCTTTCTGTACCTCATCTAAATACACCTCCGGAGATATTATGAAGCCTCCTGAGGGCCTGGAGCCTCTCCGTCCTGGAAAGGCCCCTGGCCCCCCCAATGGCCCGCTCCATCACCTGGATGGTCTGCTCATAGGCGGCCCTGTCCACGGGGAAGGGGGTGCCGTCCTTCCCGCCCAGGGCGTAGGAGTACCTGGCCGGGTCGCGCCAGCTCGGGGGGCTGCCGTAAAGGAGCTCCGCAATGAGGCTCAGGGCCCTGACGGTTCTGGGCCCCACACCCCTTACCTGCAAGAGGGCCTCGAAGTCCCCGGGCTGGCGTTCATAGACCACCTGCATGGTCCTGAGAAACCTTCGGGGCTCTATGTCCAGTTGGGGTAGCACCTGGTGCCTTCGGGGCATCCTGAGATGTCTAAGGAGCCCCTCGGGTCTTTCCCTGGCCAGCTCTGCCACGGCGGCCCTGGACGGGGCACTCTCGGAGGCCACCATGTTCAGCGTCCTGGTGCGCACATCGGAGCACACCCCCGTGTGGGGCTCATGGACAAAGCCCCCCTTGAGGGCCGCTGAGAGCCAGTGGTAGCGCCTGGCCATCTTGAGGGCCGGGTTCATGCCCTGCTGAAGCACCGCCCACTGCCCCTGGGGGGTAAAGAACATCACATGGTGGTAGAGGCTGAAGCCATCCTGCACGGCGGCGTTGTCCACCTTGGCACACATCCGGCTGGCATAAAGGAGCCCCGAAGGGTCAAACCCCTTGCGTTCCGCTGCCTCCAGAAGTTCCCCCGGGGTGCCCAGGGCCCTGGCCCCCTTTCCCCCCGCGGCATACACGCCCACGTCGGCCTCCCTCAGGGCCTGCTTGAGCACCCCCGTAAGCGTGGTGGTGAGTCCGCTGGAGTGCCAGTCAAAGGCCAGCACACAGCCCAGGGACTGAAACCAGAAAGGGTCGGCCAGGCGCCTCAGGAGCTCCTGGGGGCCGAACTCCTCCGCCAGGGCCACAACGATCGTGCGGGCCAGGGCCTTCATGCGCTTGAGAAGCCACCCGGGGGCCTTGCCACTGTGAAGGACAAGGGTTGCTATGCCGAGGCGAGGCACAGGAGGGCCTACCAGGTCAGAGAAAGCAGCGCCTTGATGTCCGACTGCAGGCGGTTGTACTTGCACTGAAGCACAAAGCACTGCTCCGAGCGGTAGCAGAAGCCACCCTTTATGACCACATGCACCACTACCCCCGTTGAGGAGGCATAAGGGCAGGGGATGTGCAACTTCCCCGTGGCCTCCGAGTACCGCCGTTGTTCCTCCATCCTGCGCATACTACTATTATACCGCCGGCCTCAGGGCTCAAGCAGCACCTTTATGAAGGCCTTCCCCCTGAGGTCCTGCAGGTGCTGCTTGAGCCGACGGTTAAGCTCCCTCTCCCTCAGGAGCTCCTCTATCCGCACCTGAACCTCTTCATAGCTTTGTCCCCCGAGTTCCTCTCTGTGCTCCTGATAGTAGGCCCTTACCTCTTCCTGGGGCACCTTGATGAAGGCCCTGAGCTTCAGGTCTATGTACTCCCTGAGCATATCCTCCTGGGGCATCTGGGCGGGAAAGAGCCTTCGGGCTTCCCTCAGGAGCAGGCGCCTGTTTATCATGCTCTGAAGCACCTCCTGGGCGGTGATATCGGGCTGAAGGGCCCTGGCCCTGGCAAGCTCCTGGGTAAGCTCCGAAAGGAGGATGGGCTCATCGTCTATGAAAGCCACCACCTTTTCCACTACCTGGGCCCCCAGGGAGCAGGGGAGCCCTGCCAGAATCAGGAGCCCTATGAGAAATGCCCTAAAAGGCATGTCCTATGCTGAAGTGAAGCACCGCCCTGCTGAGAGGCGGCTCGTCCTGGAGCTTGTAGCCATAGTCCACCCTCAGGGGGCCCACAGGGGTGCTGTAGCGGAGGCCCACCCCCACGGTGCCCCTGAGGTTTTGGATGTCCATATCCTCGGTCCTCTGCCACACATTTCCCCAGTCCAGAAAGGCCACCAGGCCCCAGCCCTTGCGCACCCTGAGCCTGAGCTCCAGATTGCCCATAAGGAAGGCGTTTCCGCCCGTGGGGTTTCCATCGGGCGTCCTGGGGCCCAGGGTGTCCTGGTGATAGCCCCTGACGGTGTTTCGCCCCCCCAGGAAGAAGCGTTCCACCAGGGGAAGCTCCTCGGTGCCCTCAAAGCCCTGGGCCAGGCCCAGGCGCACAGAGGCAGCCAGCACCAGGCGCCTGCCGAGGGCCCGGTAGGTGCTGGCATGCATCCTGAGCTTAGCAAACCCCGTTTCCGAAAGCAAAAGGGCAGAGGCCACCTTGAGGGAGGCCCCGGCAAACACCCCCCTGGTGGGCTCAAAGGGGTCGTCCCTGGTGTCATAAAGAAGGGCCGGCTTCAGGGCGCTTATGGCCAGGGTGCCTGTGTCCTCCTTGGAAAGCACCACCCCGGGCTTGACATCGGTGGTCTTTACCAGGGAGAACTCGTAGTAGAGCTCGCCCTTCAGGGTGCTGCTGAGGCGTTTTTCAAGCCCCACGGTGCCCAGGTAGCGGCGCACCCTGTAGAGCACCTCCCCAGTGTCTATGTTCTTTTCCTCCCTGCGCTCCGCCAGGAGGAAGGCCCTGAGGGGCACCCTGTGGCCCATAAACCAGGGCTCGCGGTAGCTCAGTATCAGGCGCTTCTGTAGAGTGCTAAGCTCTGCCCGCAGGGAGCCCTCCCTGGCCATGCCCCAGAGGTTCCGGTAGCTCAGGGAGGCAAATCCCCTCAGGCCTTCGTACTCGCCGTAGCCCAGACCGAACTCCACCGCCCCTGCTGGGGCCTCCCTGACCCTATAAAGCACATCCACCTTACCCTGGTAGCGCTGAAGCTCCTGGGTGTGCACCTCCTCAAACAGCCCCAGCTCGTAAAGCTCTTGCCGCTCCCTGAGCAGGAGCTTGTGGCTGAAGGGCTCGCCCCGGCGGTGAAGGAGCTCCCTGGTTATCACCACGGTGGCGGTCCTCCTGTTGCCTGCCACCACCGAGGAGCCAAACACCCAGGCACTGCCCTCCTTGAGCCTGAAGGTCAGCGCCACCTTGTCCTTCCGAAACCGCCTCTTAAGCTCTACCTCGCACTGGTCGTAGCCGTGGCGGTTGTAGTGCTCTATGAGTCGGTAGCGGGCATTGCTTACATCCAGTTCGTTGTAGGGGCTCCCTGGCGAAAGGGCCAGCACCTCAAGAAGCTCCTTCTCAGGGAAGGCCTTGGCCCCTTCTATCCTGACCTCCCCAATGCTGTATCTGCTGCCTTCACGGATGCGGTACTTCAGGTAGGCCAGCCCCTGCCGGAACTCCACCTCGGGGCCCTGCACCTGGACATCCAGGTAGCCCAGGCTGGCGTAGAACTCCTCCAACTGGTGCCTGTCGGCCTCCAGGAGCTGGGGGTTGTAGGGCCTGCCTGGCCTTAGACGGATGAGGGCCTTAAGGGCCCTTTCAGAAAGGGTAGCACCCTCAAACTCCACCTGGGCTACCTCCGTCCGGGGGCCTTCGTAGAAGTAGAAGCTGAGTTCCGCAAGCCCCTCCTTTCGGCTGAGCACCGGGGCTATCTGCACCATGGGATAGCCCCGCTGGTGATAGAGGGCCTCCATGCGCTTGAGGGCCTCCTGCACCAGGTCGTCCCTCAGGGCCTCAGCCTCAAAGAACGGCAGGAGCCTCCTGAGCCTTCTGTCCCCTATGCTGTCGTTTCCCTCAAAGCGCACCACCAGGCGCTCCCCGGCAATGACATTGAGAAACAGGGTGCCCTGGGCAAAGGTATAGGGGCCCACCTGGGGGCCGTAGTGGCCCAGGCGCTTGTAATAGCGCTTGAGCCTATCCAGACCTTCCTTCAGCCTGAACTGGTCGTAGATGTCCCCCACGGTGAGGCCCAAATAGGTCAGCACTTCCTGCAGTGGTCTGCCGTACACCCTTATGGTCCTGACATAGAGCGGTGGGCCCTCCTTTACACTCACCAGGAGCCTTACCCTGTAGGGCCTCCTGGAGGCCTTGACCTTTATGGAGACCCGTGCCCGGGGAAAGCCCTTCAGTCTCAGGGCCTCCCTGAGGGCCTCCTCGGCCTGCCCCAGGAGGTCAGGCCGCAGGGCCTCACCCTCCTTAAGGGGCAGATGGCGCCGGAGGAACTTTTTGCTGAGGAGCTTCTGGCCCTTGAAGCGTATCCGCTCGATGAAGTCCCGCTCCCTGACCTTTACGAGCAGTCTGCCCGGGGAGGGCATGCGAACCTCTATCTGCTCAAATACGCCCTTTTTGAAGGCCCTTCGGATGCCCCGCCTAAGCTCTTCTTTGTCCAGGGGCCGGCCCAGCTCAATACCCAGGAGGTAGAGAAGCTCTGCCTGCTTGATGCTCGCCAGGCCCTGGACGCTTATCTCCTGGATGCCCGGCTCCGCCGCCCCTGTGGCCGAGGCCGCCAGGGCCAAGCTAAGCAGCAGTGCCCCCAGCAGTCTCATCTGAAGCGGAACCTGAACTTCACATCCAGCCCCGCACCGCCCAGCTCGTCCCTCAGGCCCTGAAGCGCCACATGGGGCGTAAGCTGATAATTGAGCCTTATGACCTGTTCCTCGCCTCCCACGGAAGCAGAATATGTTACCACAAGCCTCTTGCCCAGCCTCTTGGAGACCGTGACCCTGGGAAGCACCGTTCCTGCCGACTTGGACACATAGGGGTCCACCTGGAAGCGGTCAAAGCCCGTGAGGTGGCGCAGCCGCTCCTTGAGCACATCCTGGAACTGCCCTGTAAGGAACGAGGCCGCCTCGGCGGCACCTATGCTGCCCTCAAGCCCCCTGAGGCCCTGGCCGAACTCCCCCACGGTGAGCAGGGCCAGAATGTCCATTTCATCCAGCGGGGGCTCGGAGCTCAGGGCCAGGGTGAAGTTGCCCATGCTACCTTCCAGGCTGAGCCTCACCCTGTAGCCCTTTACCTCCGTGGCAGCCATGAGGCGCACATAGGGCCTCAGGCGCAGGGGGTCGGAAAGGAGCACCTGGGCCCGCTCTATCACAAATTCGGTGTTCCTGAAAAACACCCTGCCCCCCCGCAGGGCCTCCACCTCTCCCAGAGGCACCGGACGGGCCAGGGTGCCCCTGAGGGTGAGGTCCACCCTCAGGGCCGTGGAGGCTATGTTGTTGTCCACGACGATGTCCTCCGAGCCATAGAGCCTTATGCTGAGCCTCACCGCCTTGAGGGCCTCGGGGGCGGGGCGCCCTGCGGCCGCCCCCGATGTCGCAAACCAGCCCTTCCACTTTAGGGGCCTCTTGTACAGGGCCCGTTTCAGTTGAAGCTCCCCCACCAGGGTAGCGCCCTCCTCGGTGGCCCTCAAGAGCAGGTTCCCTCCCATTAGCAGGAAGAGCCCCTGGTAGGTCCCGGACACATTGGCCAGCATGACATCCACATATGTCCTTTTGGGCCTGAGCCCCTCCAGGTACATGAGCCCCGACATGACCACATCGCCGCCTCCCAGGTTGCCCGAAAGCTCCTGGAGCACCACCTTGTTGCCGTCCACATAGAGATACCCCTCCAGGTGGCTCAGGCGCTGGGGAATCCCCTTGAGGCCCACGCTACCTCCACTTATTTGAAGACCCCCGTTGAGGACGGGCCTCTTGAGGGTGCCGCCCAGATGGAGCACGAACCTGGCCTGCCCCCCTACATGCTCCAGGGCCTTGGAAAACCCTGCCAGGGGCGAAAGCCCCGCCTGGCCATCAAGAAGGAGGTCCAGCTCTTTGCCCACCACGCCCTGGACGGTAAAGAGGCTTTGCCCTCCCCGAAGGCTCAGCTTCCTCAGGTGCCAGAGCCCCTGCCTAAACTCCAGCAGCACGGGCTCAGTGGCAGAAAAACTCTGCCCGTAAAGGGCAACTCCCAGGTGGTCAAGCCTGACGGCTGCCTCCACACTGCGGCGGCTACCCCGGAGGGAGGCCCGGCCTCGCATGCTCAGAAGAAGGTCCTCGGGGACATCCTCCATGGACCCCGCGATGAGGGCGCTGTAGATTCCCTTCCTGAGCCTTACCTCGGCCACCCAAGGAAGCTCTCCCCAAAGCTCCATGCTGCCGTGCAAGGACACCTTCCCGTCCAGCAAGCTGCCCTGCCACTGCACCTGCCCCTGCCCGAGGCTTCCCCTGAGCAGCCCTCCGCCCAGGGACTGTCCCCTGAATCGTCCCTGGGAAAGCTCTACCCGGGCCTCAAGGGCAGGCTCCTCAAGGCTTCCCTGCCCCCGGGCACTTACGGCAAGGACATAATCCACCTGCAGGGGCCTGGGGGAAAGGTCGGACAGTCTGAGGCCCTGGCCAAAGACCTGGAACTCATACCGACCCTGAAGGTCCACAGAGCCGTCCAGCCTCAGGTACGAACGGCCTCGCTTGAGCATTGCCTCCTGGAGGGTGAGCCTTCCTCTCCGAAAGGAAAACCCGGTTCTGAAGACCTCAAACCCATATCCCTTCCAGTAGGCCTCCAGGAGGGATGCAGAGCCCCGAAGCACGGGGGCCTGATGCTCCCCCTCCAATGTAAAAGTGGCCTCTAGACTGCCCTCAAGGGGAATACCCTCAAGGGAAAGTAGCGTCAGCAGACCCTTAAGCTCCGCCTCCTTGAGCTGGAGCTTAAGGGCATACTCTGGAGCCCTCAGGTCAAACAGCCCCCTGGCCCGGGGAAACCTCACCTGCCCCTGCGCATGCACCTCCTTTGACCCCTCCACGGCCCTGAGCCCCGAGAGCTCCAGTAGCTCCTTCCGGTAGCTGAGGCCGCCCTCCAGGGAGCCAAAGCCGTAGCCCTTGTACCTGAGGCCTTCACACCGAACCTGTCCCTCAATCGTCAAGTCCCTGTAAGGGCCTTTCAGGGTGCCCCTCATCCTGGCCCGGCCCTGAAGGGCAGGCACATAGGCGGCAAGGAGCCTGGAAAGCTCGGCGCTTTCGGCCTCAAAGTGCATCTGGACGTATTTGGCCCTGGTGTCCACAAACCCTTCGGCCCAGGCCGCCGAGCCCCCCAGGGCCTCTACCCTCAGGCCTGAGAGCCTTACCACCTTGCCCTCCACGGCCACGCCGGCCTCTATGGCCTGGATGAAACCGGGAAAGACCGAAGCGCTCCCCAAGCTCTGGTGGCTGAACCACCCGATGGGGGAAAACCCCCTGGCCTTGCTGTATAGGGCACCCTTGAGTCTGCCTTCAGGGACAAGTCTTTGAAGGCCCACCAGGGCTGCCACCTCTTGGCTACCCAGGCCTTCAAACTCCAGGGACAGCTCCACCGGCCTTCCCTTGGGCAGCCGTACTCCCACGCTGCCCCTGGCCCTTCCGCCATAGAGGGAGGCCCTCAGGGAAGGAAACTCAAGCAGGCCTTGAGAGTACCTTACGGCGAAGTCGGCCCTTTGAACCTGCACCCTGTAGATGCTGGATTCCTGAAGCCTCCCGGTGCCCTCCACCTCCAAGGCTGCCAAGGGGCCCCTGGCAGAGACCTTGAGGAAGACCATTCCCTTCAGCCTCTCTGGTAGCCTCTTTGTCCTGAGGGCCTCAAACAGGCTCTCCATGGCGAAACTACCCTGAAGGGCCACATCCACGGTGGTATCCCCGAGGGAGGGAGGCCATGGGCTCCTGAGCGTCCCTTGAAGCCTCAGCCTTCCCTGGCCAGGCCCTCGGAGGGACAGAAGCTCCTTGAAGGTGCTTGCCTTGAGGTCTGCCTCCAGGGCAAGCTCCAGGCCCCGGGTCTTGCCGAGGCCTCCGGAGAGCTCCAGCTCCGAGCCCCCGGAGCTGAGCCTGAGGCTCCGAACCTCCAGCCTGCCCTGCCTCCAGGAAAGGGCCCCCCTCAGGGCACCCTCCAGGGTAGGCATCCCCTGGGCGGTGCTTTTGAGAAAGGCCGAAAACCTCAGGTCCTTCCTGTCCTTAAGGAGCAGCTGGGCATCAACGGCAGAGACCTCCACCAGGAGCTCCCTTTCCTCCTGGTAATAGGAGCCCTCCCCTCCTCGCACCTCCAGCACACCCAGCAAGGTCCTGCCCCCCGCGGCAGGTGCCAGAAGAGCGGAAAGCTCCCTGAGCCTCTCAGGCCCAAGCCACACACGGGGCCTCTTAAGAAGCATCCTGCTGAGCCTGAGTTCGCCCCTGAGGAGGGCCGAGCCCTCCAGATACGCCTTCACCGCCTCGGCAGTAAAGACCCGCTGGCCCTGGGAGTCAAAGACCTTCACCCCTTTGGCCTCCACGAAGAGGGGCAGGAGGTTCAGGTAGAGCTTATCGGCGATCATCTGGTAGCCCGTGGCCCTTTCAAACTCTGGAAGTATGAGTCTTTTAAGGAGGTTGGAGATGTTGGGGCTTCGCAGGGCCAGGAAGAGGCCTACAGCCAGGAGGGCCAGTGCCAGAAAAGCCCCTGCTTTCTTAACCGTCTTTATCTTCATTCATAGCTTCGGTCTGGTTTTAGACATTATAGCCTTTTGTCAGAGAGATTGTCTCCACAAGGTGCGGTCTGTTAAAATCCCCCCATGTCGCTTACCGAAAGGCTCAGGGAGCTTATAAGGGAGCGCTGCTTTCTGAGGAGCGACGAGCCCGTCTTCAGGCTCTCCTCGGGGCAGATGAGCAAGGTGTACTTTGACCTTCGGCGGGCCACCCTGAGCCCCGAGGGGCAGTACCTGGTAGGCCATGTGGTGCTTGAGCGCCTTCAGGCCCTGGGCCTCAGGCCCAAGGCCGTGGGGGGCCTCACCCTGGGGGCCGACCCCATAGCCACTGCCGCTGCCTTCGCCTCCTACCTAAAGGGCACCCCCCTGGAGGCCTTCGTGGTAAGGAAGGAGCCCAAGCGCTACGGCACCATGCGCCAGATAGAGGGCTGTGTGGAGGCCCCGGACCCTGTGGTCATCCTGGAGGATGTGCTCACCACGGGGGGCTCGGCCAGGAAGGCCGTGGAGGCGGCAAGGAGAGAGGGCCTTAAGGTGCTGGCCGTGCTGGTTCTGCTTGACCGCCAGGAGGGCGGGGCCGAGGCCATAAAGGCCCTGGGCCTGCCCCTTTACAGCATCTTCACGGCAGAGGAGTTCTTCTGAGTCTTATCTTACCCTGAAGAGGGCCTTGGCCAGCTCCCTGCCCTGGGCATCCTGGAGGAGCACCTCCCACTGCCCCTTCAGTCCCCCCAGGCGCTTGGAGCTGTAGGTGCGCCACCTGTAGCCCTTCTTGAGGGGAAGCTCCACCCGGGCCATCTGCTTGCCCTCATGAAGCCACAGGAACACCACGGTGGTGTCCTCCTTGATGTCCCTGGCCTCCAGGAAGCAGTAGAGCCGCTCGGTGTCGGCCGCCACCTCTTCCAGGGCGTCCACGGGTTCCCGGGCCTGGATGCCCGAGGTTATCACCAGCCTGTGGACCTCAAAGAGCCCCTGGGCCCACGAGGCCCCCACCCACAGAAGCACTGCAACCACCAGGGTCAATCTTTTCATCCTGCACCTCCTTGTGCTTGCTCATAAAGCAGGCCTTCCTCGGTCTGCCACAGCCTGGGGTCCAGGGCATCCCTCAGGCCCTCGCCCACCAGGTTGTAGCTGAGCACCGTAATCAGTATGGCCAGCCCCGGGAATAGGGAAAGCCACCAGGCCACCTCTATGTAGTCCTTTCCCGAGGTAAGGATGTTGCCCCAACTGGGGGTAGGGGGCTGCACCCCTATACCCAGGAAGGAAAGGGCCGACTCCACCAGTATGGCCCCCGCCACCCCGAAGGTGGCCGCCACGAACACGGGGCTCAGGGCGTTGGGTAGAATCTCCCTGAAGATTATCCTGGCATGGCCGGCCCCCAGGGCCCTGGCAGCCAGCACAAACTCCCGCTCCTTGAGGCTCAGGAACTCGGCCCTCACCAGGCGGGCCACATCCATCCAGCCCGTAAGGCCTACCACCACCATTATGGTGAATATGCTGGGCTCCACAATGGCTATCACCGCCAGGATGAGCACAAAGGTGGGGAAGGCCAGCATCACATCCACCAGGCGCATGAGCAGGGCGTCTACCCAGCCCCCAAAGTACCCTGCCACCGAGCCCACCAGGAGCCCCACGGCCACCGCTATGCCCATGGCCACAAACCCCACGCTCATGGAGACCCTGGCACCCCAGAGCATGCGGCTCAGGACATCCCGGCCCAGCTCGTCGGTGCCGAAGGGATGGGCCAGGCTGGGAGGGCTGAGCACATTGTCTATGTCTATCTCCGTGGGCTCGTAGGGGGCCACCCAGGGGGCCAGCACTGCCAGGACCGCCAAAAGGAGTATCACCAGCAGGCCGACCACGGGCAGGCCCGCCTGCCTGAAGCGCCTCCACACGATGGCCCCGGGCCTCATGCCCCCCTCCCGGAAAGCCTTATCCTGGGGTCCACCAGGCTGTAGGCCAGGTCGGCCAGGAGATTCCCCACCAGGGTAAGGAAGGCGAATATCACCAGCATGCCCATCACCGTGGGGTAGTCCCTGGCCATTACGGAGGAGTAGTAGAGCTGACCCATGCCAGGTATGGCAAAGATGGTCTCAAATATCACGCTCCCTCCTATGAGCCCCGGCACCGAAAGGCCCAGGATGGTGACGATGGGAAGGAGGGCGTTTCGGAGGGCGTGCCTGAGGAGCACCTCCCGCTCCCTGAGGCCCTTGGCCCTGGCGGTCTTGATGTACTCCTGCCTTATGACCTCCAGCATGCTGGAGCGGCTGTAGCGGCTCAGGCCCGCCAGCCCCCCGAAGGCGCTCACCCCCACGGGAAGCACCAGGTGCCTGGCCCAGTCAAGGAGCCTCTGGGGAAGGCTCATCCCGGACACATCTATGCTCTGGATGCCCGAGATGGGCAGTAGCCCCCAGTACACCCCGAAAAGCAGCATCAGAAGCAGGGCCAGCCAGAATGTAGGGGTGGAAAACCCCACAAACACCGCCACGGTGGTTATCTTGTCAAATAGGGTGTACCGCTTGGTGGCAGAAAGCACCCCTATGGGGACGGCCACTGCCACGATGAGCATGAGGGAGAGGACATTTATGGTCAGGGTGATGGGGATGCGCTCGGCTATCTTCTTGAGCACATCCCGGCCGTCCACGAAGGACTTGCCGAAGTCCAGCCTGAGGAACCTTCCCAGCCACCGGGCATACTGCACATGAAGGGGCTTGTCCAGTCCATAGAGGCGCCTGAGGTTCTCCCTGGCCTGGGCCGAGGCCTTGGGAGAAAGCTCCGCCCCCGGGCCCACGGGCTCCCCCGGGGCCAGATGAAGCACCACGAAGCTCACCATCGTGATGCCCAAGAGCAGGGGCAGCATCTGCAGGAGCCGCCTGAGGAGGTATCCACCCATGGCTGCCTATTATACATCCAGGGGGAGCACCCTGGGCAGATGGGTAAAGACCAGGAAGGCCCTGGTAGGCAGGCCAAACAGCGCCCCTATGGCCTCGGCGTAAAGCTTCATCTGGAAGCGATACTTCCTCTTGAGTTCCTCCAACTCCGCCTCCTTCACGGGAAAGCTCTTGTAGTCGTAAAGCAGGGCCTGGCCCCCCCGAAGGACTACCCTGTCCACCCTGCCCTTGTAGACGGTGCGCCCCTTGCGGTGAAGCACCGAAAGCTCTGCATACCCCTCCTGGGCAAGGACGATGTCCTCCATTATGCCCGCCTGGGAAAGCCTCTCCATGTCGGAAAGGATGGTTTCCAGGATGCGCTCCGCCTTCTGGGGCTCGGCCACCTGGGCCCTTATGAGCAGCCTGGCCCTGGCCTCAAGCCCCTGGGGCCTCAGCTGCCCCTTGGAGAGCTCCTCCAGCAGCTGGTGCATAACCTTTCCTATGAGCACCCAGTCGGCACCGTGGCGGGTCCTGACCAAGATGTCCTCGGTCACATCCTTGTGGCGCCAGGAGGGGCTGTAGCTGAGGGGCTCGGTAAAGACGGGCCCTTTAAGGAAAGGGCCACCCCACTGCCTGAGCCTGTGCCTGGGGGCCCGGGCCAGGCGCTCCTCAAGCTGCCGGGGGCTCAGGAGCCTGAAGGGCAGCTCCTGGGGCCTGTCCAGGTCAAAGACCTGCCTGAGGAAGGCCAGCCTGCTGGGCCTGCGGCTCTCGCTCATTATACCGCTCAGGAAGAGGTAGTCCTGGGCCCTGGTGACGGCCACATAAAAGAGCCTCTTTTCCTCCTCCAGGCAGCGCTGTCTGTGGCGCTCAAAGGCCTCCCTGGAGCCGTCCCTCCGGCAGTAAAGCCTGAGGGCCCCGCCCTGCTCCTCTATGAGCACCTCCGGGGAGCGCAGGTCAAAGGGCTCGTCCAGGCTGGGCAGAAACACCATGGGGAACTGAAGCCCCTTGGCCCCGTGCACCGTCATGAGCTTTACGGCATTCATCTCCTCAGGGTTGATGTTGGCCTTGGCCTCCTGGCGGTTGCCCCGCTCGTTGAGTAGGGCGTCCCTTATCTGCAGGGGGTCTGCCCCCTGGGCCTCCTGCTCCTCCAGGAGCCGAATGAACTTCTTCAGGTTTGCACACCTCTGGAGCTCGGAAAAGTGGCGCCAGCCCTCCTGGGCCTGAAGTACCTCGGCAAGGAGCCTGCTGAGGGGCATCCCTTGCCTCAGGGCCTGGAGCCAGCCCCGAAGCTTCTCATACAGGGGTTGATGGGTCTGCCTGAGGGCCTCCAGGAGGGGCCTTTTCCTGTTAAGGAGCCTGTAGAGGCCTCCGGGGGAGAAGCCGAACAGAGGGGAGCGGAGCAGGCAGAAGAGGCTGTGGTCGTCGCCGGGCTCCACCAGGAAGCACACCAGCTCTCTCATGAGGGCCACCTCGGGCTCCTCGTAAAAGCCCACCCCCTTGAGCACCACGAAGGGCACACCTTCGGCGCTCAGGGCGTCCTCAAAGGCCTGTAGGTGGGTGCGCCTCTTAAGCAGCACCGCCATGTCCTGGTACCTGCAGGGCCTCTTGCCCTGGGAGTTCAGGTCTTCATAGACCTCGTACCTTCCGGCCATGGCGCTTATCAGCCTGGCCAGCAGGCGGGCCTCCTGGGCCCTGTGCTCCTTCATCCTGGAGCCCTCTGGCGGAAGCAGCACGCACTCCACCGCTCCCTGTCCCCTCCTGGTGGCCCTGAAGGGCCTGTAGGAGACCCGCCAGGGCTCGGTGAGGCTGCCGGGCATGAGGCGCCCGAACAGCCGGTTGGCAAACTCCACTATCTCGGGCAGGCTGCGGTAGTTGTCCCTTAGTTCCTGGAACTGGTACTCCGGGCCCAGGAAGCTGGAAAGCCTCTCCTGGGCCTTGACAAGCACCGTGGGGTCAGCCCCCCGGAAGTAGTATATGGACTGCTTCTCGTCCCCCACCAGAAACACCGTGGGGGTTGTCCCCTTGAGTCTCTTGGCCCCCAGGCCCGAGCGCCACTCCTCGGTAAGCTTGTCTATGATGCGCCACTGAAGATGGGTGGTGTCCTGGAACTCGTCCACCAGGATGTGGTCCGTGTGCTCGTCAAAACAGTACAGGATGTTCTGCCACTGGGGACTCCGGGAAAGGGCCAGGTAGGCGTAAAGCTCCTGGTCGCCGTAGTCCACCAGGCGGCGCTCTGCCTTCTTGGCCCTGTAGAAGGCCATGCTGCGGTGAAAGACCTCCAGGAGCATTGCCTCCAGCTCCCCCTGGTCCTGGGGGCTCAGCAGCTCCGAGAGGGGCCTCTGCTGGTACAAGTTGTCAAGCCAGTGGCGGAGGGCCCGCCAGCCCCCCAGTCCCTCCCTGAGCATAAGCCTGGTGGCGGTGCCGGGGCTTGAGGCCTCGGCCCTGAGCATCTCGTACAGGGCCTCCGTCCACAGGGCCTGGGCCGTTGCCTCGTCGGCCACCTGAAGATGCGGCTCCAGGGAGAGCTCCAGGCTGAAACGCCTAAGGAGCCTCAGGCAGAAGGCATGGATGGTGGAAATTCGCATCAGGGGCACCTTGGGCTTTACCTGCCGGTAAAGCTCCGGGGCCTCGGCGGCCAGGATGCTCAGGATGCGCTCCTTCATCTCCGAGGCGGCCCGCTCGGTGAAGGTGATGGCCAGGATGCGCTCCACATCGGAGCCAGCCATGAGGAGGCTTACATACCGGCGGGCCAGCTTCTCCGTCTTGCCCGAGCCGGCCGGTGCCGAAAGGATAAAGCTCCTCTTGGGGTTAGTGAACTCCTGCATAGCTCCTCAGTCCGTGAATGTAGGGGCAGTAGGGCCTCTCATGGCACGCCCGGCAGAGGCCCTCCTCTCGGGGACGGGCCTCAAACCTCCCCCCCTTGAGCTTCTCGGCCGTGGTGCCCAGGTGCCTGAGGGCATGCTGAATCAGGGACTCAAGCCCCTGGGGGTCCCGCCCGTCGGGCAGTAGGTAGAGCCTTCCCTTGCCCAGGCTGTAAAGGCCCACCCGCTGGGGCCTAAGCCCCTCCTGTCCAAGGAGCGCCGCATACAGGAAGGGCTGAAGGACCCTGCCCTGCTCTGCATCCCTGGCGCTCAGGACGGCATCGCCCGTCTTGTAATCCAGCACCAGCAACCCTCCGTCGGGACCTGCATCCACCCTGTCGGCCCGCCCCTGCAGGGGCAGGCCCTCCAGCACCCCCTTCACAGGCCTTTCCGGCTCAAGAAACCTGTAGCCCTTCTCCTTTAGCTCTGTTTGCATCTGCCACAGCTGCTGAAGCAGCCCCTGGAGTACCTCCTTCAGGTACTCCTGCCAGTAGGGCTCCACCCTCAGCTTCCTGAACATCTCCTGCAGGGCCTCCATGGCCAGGGCCCGGAACTGTCCCTCCTCCTGCCCCCTGGCGGCCCTCTCCAGGACCTTGTGCACCATGAACCCGACGGTCTTCCCCTCGGGCTCGTAGGGCTTCGCCCTGGAGGGCTCAAGCCCCAGCACCTCCTCTATGAAGAACCTCCTGGGGCATGCCCTGAAGGCATCTATGTCCGTGACCCGGAGCCTCCTGGGCCTGAAGGCAACGGTAATCTCCTCCCAGGGGGGCAGGGGCTTCTGGCCCCCCTGCTCTATCTGGGCCTCCTGCAGGCTGAAGAAGCCGTGGGGCCCTGGGGAGGGCTTCAGGGGCTGGGCATCGGCCAACAGTACGCTGGGAAGATATAGCCTGTCGCCCTCCATCTGGGCGTAGCTGAGATGCCTTTCCTGGGCCTCGGCCATCAGGGCGTTGAAGCAAACCTCCTGCGCCCTCAGGTGCTCCGTGAGGCCCCGAAGCCCCAGGGCTGCCCTCAGGCTCTGGGGAAGGAGCACATCCACCTCGGCCCTCTGGGGCAGGAGCCCGTCCCTCAGGCCGACAAAACACACCATCCTGGCGCTGAGGGCCTGGGCCCTCTCAAAAGGCACCATCCTGAGCCCCTCGCCCTGGGGCTCAGGCCTTATGAACTGCAGGGTGTGCCTGAGCACATCGTAAAGCCTCTGGGCCCCCACAGGCCGCTGGAAGGCAAGCCCCAGGAGCTCAAGCCCCTGAAGATGGGCCTCCAGAAGCTCCCCGAACTCGTCCGGGGTGGAAAACCCCAGCCTCCTGAGCACCTCCCGGTAGGCCCTCAGCACCTGGGCAAAGCCCCCTCTGCCAAGGACCCTTTCCAAGGGCGAAAGCCGCCGCCTAAGCAGCGCGAGCTCCCTGGCAGGCGCCTCCTTCAGGTCCTTCCAGGCCTTCCAGCCCTTGGGAATGCCCAGGAGGGTTGCCCTGGGGGCCCAGTCCCTCAGGGCCTGGGGCATGGCGGTGAACCAGGGAGAGGAAAGCAAGGTGGCAAACTCCCTGAGGGGAAAGTCATCCTCCAGCACCATAGGGATGCTCAGCAGGGCCCGTTGGAGCCTGGCCCGCTGGGCCTCATCCCCCGGGCCCTGATAGGGTATGCCGTACTGCCTGAAGACCCTTTGGAGAAGTCCCTCGTACCTGGCCCCACCGGGGTAAAGCACCAGGACATCCTCCAGCGCCCTGGGCCCCTTGGTGATACCCAGGGCCTTGAGCCTTCGGGCCAGGGCCTCCACCTCGGCCTCCTCGGAGCCGTAAGGGGTGTAGCTCAGGTGGGGGGGGCGGGTGGGACCTTCCCGCACCTCGGCCCCTGATGCCCGGGCAAGCTCCAGCCACCAGGCCAAGGCCTCCTCCGGGAGACCTCCAGGCAGCCTGACCAGCACCTGGGCCCCACAGCCCACAATCTCCCTGAGGAAGACCTCCTCGGAAGGGGTAAGGCCCCAGAGCCCGTCCACCAGCAGCAGCCTGGGGGAAAATCCTACTCCTTTCCGCACAAGCTCGGCTGCCATGGCAGGGGCATCGGCAGGGTCCATGAACCCCTCCCTCTGCAGGAACCCTTCATAAAGGGCCATGAGGCGGAGGGCCTCCTGGAGGCGCTCCCTGAGCTCAGGGGCAAGGCCCTCCAGGGGCTGCTGAAGGCGCCGGGCAATTCCCTGGGGACTCTCCAAGGGGAAGTAGGCCTTCAGCTCGGCCACGAGGTCAGCCAGCAGCGCGGCATGGCCCATGGGCTTGTCCCCCAGGTGGGCAAGAAGCGGTGCCCTCAGGTACGCCCCCAGTACCAGGCGCCCCGCATGCCTCAGGCACAGCCCTGTGGCCAACTGCCCCAGGCTGAGCATGAAAGGAGGAATGATGGTGCCCCTCAGGCCGCTGTACAGGGCTGCCTGGGCCTCCTGGAGCTTCTCCGCACTGGGGTATATGCACAAAAGAGAGCTGTAGTCAGGCCCCTCCAGCAGGCCCATGGCCTCCCTGAGAAGCTCCCCAGAGCTTGAAGCCCCTATGTAGAGCCTGAACATTCCCTATCTAGGATAAAGCAAGGGGCCCAGCACCGCCAACCTGGCCCGGGCATGCCTGCCCAGCTCGGTAAAGGGGGCTACCTCCACCTGATGCCGATACTCCCTGTAGGCCTCCCTCAGCCGGCCCAGCCGCTCGTAGCATATGCCCAGGGTGCCATGCACCTGCCCGTCTCGCGGCAAGGCCCGCTCGGCCACCTCCAGGTGGGGCACGGCCTGCCTGCACTGCCCGAGCCTGTAGTGGCTGAGCCCCTTGAGAAAATGGGAAACCACGCTCTGGGGATAAAACTGCAGGGCACGCTCCAGGGCCTGGATGGCCCGCTGGTAAGTGCCCGTCCTGTAATGGAAAAACCCCTTGGCCTGCCAGGCAGGCTGGTACTGGGCATCCAGGCTGAGGGCCTCCTTGAAGGCCAGCTCCGCCGCCCCGTAAAGGCCCTTCTGGGTGAGGATAAGCCCCTTGAGGGTGTAAAACGGGGCCTGCCGGGCATCAATGGCCAGGGCCTGGCGGAGGGCCTCCTGGGCGGCATCAAGCCTGTCCTTGCGGTACAGGCCCAGGGCCTTGTCGTAGTGCTCATAGGCCTTCTGGATGCGCCTCAAGGAGGCGGTCATGGCAAGAAATCGCTCCTCGTTCACCCCATCCCCATGGGGCCTGAACTCCCCCACCTGGGCCATAGCCTCCCTTACCGTCTGGAGCCTCACCTCTGTCCTGGGATGGGTGGAAAGGAGCTCGTCCAGGACCCCCGCCTCGGTGCTTTCAAGGTCCATCCTTTGGCGATATGCCTGCACCGCCTGAAGGAGCACTCGGTGGGCCTGGCCGGCCTCCTGGGGCCTGTAGCCCGCCCGGGCCATGTACAGCACTCCCAGGCGGTCGGCCTCCAGCTCCTCTGAACGGCTGTACTTGAGCATAAACAGCCCCGTGCCCAGGGCGGCCAAGTTGAGCATCCAGGGCTCTGCCTCGGTAAACACCGCCCCAAGGCCCAGGAGAAGCTCGCCCAGGAGCCCCCGGCTGTACTGCCTGGCCGAGTGCCGGGCCGCCACATGCCCAAGCTCATGGCCCATTATGAAGGCAAACTGGGCCTCGTTCCTAAGGGCCGAGACAAGCCCCCTGGTGATGGCCACATACCCGGGAAGGGCCCAGGCATTAGGCACGGAACTGTTGTGAATCACAAACTTAAGGGGAAGATGGGGCCTGTGCGAGACGGCATGAAGCCTCATCACCATGCCCTCCAGGTAGGCAGTAAGCCGGGGGTCCCGGTAGATGCCTCCACCGCTCAGTTCCCCCCACAGGGCCTGGGGATATAGCCTGCGGCCCAGCTCCAGCTCCTGGGCCTCGTCAAGGAGCATGAGCTCCCGCCTGCCCGTCACGGGGCTTACCGCACAGGAAAGGACCACGGCCGAAAGCAGAAGGAGAGCAACAAGGCGCACCATGCCCTTTTTTAGCCCTTAGTGCATGGTGCTGTCAAGGTGAGCTGTCCCCGGGGCTCTTACTGCCCCCTCCTGAACTCCTTCTCCACAACGGCCTTTATCCTGGCCACAGGGTAGCCCTTCTGGTAAAGCTCGGAGGCCCGCAGGGCCTCCCTCAAGCAGATGTCTCACCCTGCGGCATGGCCGTCCACATAACAGCTAAGCAGGCTCTTGTGCCTGAAGGCCGGGGACTCCTCGCAGAAGCAGAAGCAGTATATGCTGTCCAGCACCCAGGGGATGTCCTTGGCCACCTGGTAGGCCTTCCTTATGGTGGGGTTCCTGAAGAGTCCGGGCTCCAGGGTAGGCCTGGTCTCGCCCCTTCGAAGGGACTGCTCAAGCTGCCCCTCGCCGCCCGGCTCGCCAGGGCCCTCGGGGCCCAGGAAATAATACCCTGCCAGGGCCGCCACCACCAGGGCCAGAAGCAGGGCCACAAGCTTCTTGCCCCCGCCCCTTGAGGGCCCCTGGCCAGCCCCTCGTCCTTTTTTGCCCATGCCTCGTTCCTCCCGTATTTAGGGATTTTATAAATTATGCCCTTTAAATATGAATTATCTGTGAAGACGTCAGATACACGTAAGACAGCAATGGCAGTCAGGTTCCCTCCTTTCGGCTAATGTTTTTGACTGAAACGGCTCAACAGAAGGGGAGACCGACTGCCACCCCTTTGCCAGGAAACTGTTCGGGAAGAGCTTAACTTTTACAACATCCTATCCAGCAAACCATCCCTTTTCTTTAGTATATCCCGGTGTAGTCGTAGGTGGCTTTGGTGTCGCCGCTTGCTCCTCGGTCGTCGTGGTGGGTACAGGAAGAAACGCTGGTGGCAGAGCCAATGGTGTAGCAGGTAATGGTGCTGCCCGTCGTGGGGGCATCGTAGGCATCCCAGGTGGCGCCGTTGAGGAACCTCCTGCCCTGCTCCCCCAGCTCGCTGCTGAAGCCGTCGCCCGGGTCAGGGTCTACCAGCCAGGTGCCGTGAGAGCCTCCTAATCTATAGCCCAGGTGGCAGTGCCGGCATATCTCAGGCCACACGGTGGCATTCTTAGGGTCTACTATGTTGGGATCATCCACGAACATTCCCTTCATGCCCGTGCCGTCGGGGTGCTTGGTGGTGCCTGAATGCGGCACCCTGGAGTAAATCCTGTAAGGCACCTCCGAGTCCACATCGTAGTTGTTGCCATCGCCGTAGACATCCCTTCGGTGGCAGTTGAAGCACCAGATGGCCGTGTCCGCCCCAGAGTTGGGCGCAGGCTCCACTACGGAGGAGCCGTCCCAGAATTCAAACTTCAGGGCCGTGTCCAGGCTCTTGAGAAGCCACCTGTTTACCGAGGCATGGGGCCCCAGGGGGTCCGTCTCCGCTGAGCGGTGGCAGTCGGAGCACCTTATTACGGCCCAGGGCCCGTAGGGCGGCACGAAGGTGTTTCCCAGCCCGGCGGTGATGTCCACATTGCTGCCTATGCTGGCCGGGTAGGTGGCATTGGCATCCCAGGGGTTGCCGTTGGTGGCAGCTATCCTTATCTGGGTTGGGCCCAGTATCTCCACTATCTGGTAGGCCACATTGGCCCCCGTGTCTATCACATACCAGCCAGGAAGGGCCGTATCCGGCAGGCTGCTCCCCAGTGTGGCCACACCCGTGCCGGAGTCGTAGCTGGAGATGGTGTTGGACTGCACAGGCCAGTAGTCGCTCACCACCGGCGCGGTGGAGCCGTCAGGCACGATGGGCTGGTTCCTGCCCACCGCATAGATGGCGTGGTGGGCGTAATTCTGGGGGTTTATCTCCTTGGCCAGGTCGGTCTGGGCCGCCGCCGAGCCGTCGGGCCCGCCGCTGGGCGTGCTGGGCGGGGCAGTGTAGTATCCATAGTAGCTGTGGCAGCGGAGGCACTGCTCGTACTGTTTTGTGCGGCTGTACTTCTTCGCGTAAGTAAGGGTGCTGGGCTCCTGCCCTGCCGAGCTGTAGCCGCTGAGCTGAACCCCCCATACCCCCTTTTCGGCGCCCGAGCCATCCAGCTTGAGCACCCGGTAGGACTCTCCCCCTGAGGGGGCTGCAGGAAGCGGTATGGCCAGGGTATAGGTGGTGCCCGTGCTGTCGGTGCTGCTCCCCGTTATGGGACGCACCCTCCTTACGCCGTTTGAGTCCGTAAACACCATGAGGTAGTTCTTCCACCTGTCGTTGGCCCAGCCGGTCTTTTCAAAGGTCTTGGTGCCGTCCTGTACGGTGGTAGTGGTGCCGCCGCTTACCGTGCCCATGGGGTTGACCTGCGCCGCATGGGTGTTGTGGCAGTCGGAGCAGCTCACATGCCTGGTGCCTATGTAGTAGCTATCGCCCACCGCAGGGGTGCAGGCCCCGCCGGTGTCAAAGCTGACCGTGTCGGTACTGCTGGCAGTGATGCTGAAGCTCTGCCCCGAGCAGTCGCCCGTGTAGAAGGTGATGCTCAGGCCCACGAACTGGTCGGTGTTGGGCCAGGCCTTGGTGGAATCCTGGCAGGTGGTCTGGTCGGCAGCGGCATCGCAGGTGCCCATGTCGCCCACATTCCAGGCCTCCGAGAGGCCTGCCGGGGCCGAGGAAGGCGCCGTGGCCGGCTCATCGGGCCGGTGCCGACCTTCCTCATCCAGGGGATGGCTGTAGGAGTAGCCAAAGAGGTTTAGAATCTGCTCCATGGGATTTCTCATGGCCACGGTGTTGTAGATGTCTACGCCGTCATAGGGCTTGTAGCTGTTGGGGGCATCCAGGCCTGTGCCACCTGAGTTGGAGCCCTGGCTGTGGCAGCTGTAGCAGAGGCCCTGCGAGGCGGTATGCTCAGGGGTTGTCTCAAAGGTGTCGCCCACATTGGGTTCATAAAGGGGCCAGAAGGCCACCGTGAAGGTCTCGTTGGCGGTGTCCGTGGCGGTAATGAGGGCCCGCTGGCTCTCGTAGGTAGCAGCGCTTATCACTACCAGGGCGTAGCCTGTGTAGTCCTTTGTGAGGTCCTCGTCCACCGTCACGGTGGTGCCTGCCACGGCGGTGATGCTGCCCTGGAGGTACTCCCCTGCATTGGCCTCTCCATCGGGGGCCAGGAGGCCTGCCCTGGAGCTCTGGTGAAGCCCGAACCTGGGCTCGGCAGCCTGGGCTGCCACAGAGCTTTTGGCCCCTGCCTCGCCCCCCACGGTGTCGTTGTGGCACTTGGTGCAGACGGCCCGGAAGGTGGAGCCGTCGCCGAAGCCGCCGGAGGCCACCTCGTAGCCGTGAGCCGAGGCATTGACCACCAGGGCTGCATCAGGGGGGGACTCAGAGGGGTTGGCCTCGTCGGAATAGGGTATGGGCTGCACCTGGCCCAGTCCGTTGGGACTGGAGAGGGCCTTCTGTTGCCTGGCCCTGTGGCAGCTCAGGCATATGCCCCCTGTGCTGGCCAGAAAGTCGGTGTTTGCAAAGCCGGTGTCCGCCCCGGCGTCAGGGGCCTCCGAGAGGGTGCTGCGGAGGTTGGCCGCCCTCTGGCCCTCGGGGTTTATGTCGGGCCTGAAGATGTCGTGGTCGGCGTGGCACATGAGGCAGTTGCGGTCTGTATCGTCCTGGCTGCCCAGGACATGGGGCAGGGTGGAGTTCACCAGGTAGGTGGCAGCGTCGCTTGCCAGGTAATGCTTGTATACCATGTTGGCGATGCCGGAGTGCATCATGCCCCAGAGGTCGGCGTGGCAGCTGGAGCAGCTCTGCCCTCCCGTGGACTCTCCCCCTGCGAAGCCCAGCTCGTGGGTATGGCAGTTGGTGCAGCGCTGAGTAGGGCTGCTGCCCCCGTAATGGTTGCTCTCGTCCCCGGTGTTTCGCCATCTGGCCTCGGCCCCTCCCGTCTGGGTGTGGCACACCTGGCACACCCCCTTGGTGGCCGAGCCTGCGGAGGAGTCTACATAGCTCTGGGGGGCATCGCCCGTGGTGTTATAGAACACTACCTCCTTGAGGCCGCTGTTAGGGGTCTGGATGGCGTTCCTTATGAGGTAGATGTTGAAGGTGTTGTGGGGGGTGTGGCATTCCAGGCACACGGTCTGCCAGTTGCCGTAGGAGGTGTCGGTGCTCTGGCTTGAATGGGTTAAAATCTCGCCCTGGTGGCAGTCCATGCACATGCGGCTCGAGCGGTCCCTGACCAGAAGGCTTCCCGTGCCCCGCTTGGCGGCCCTTACCCTCAGATAGATGTACCTAGCATCGTTTCCTGTGCGCTGGTCGGAGCTGTAGCCGGTGCCATCGGCGCTGGAGACCGCCCTGGCCTGAAGCCACCAGTCCCCTTCCTGGAGGCCCAGCAGTGCCTCGTAGATGCCACAGCCCTCTCCGCAGTCGTAATTGGTATTGAGCGTCAGGGGACTCCAGCTCCAGGAGCAGGTGGAGGGGTCGTCGGCTCCAGGGCACACCCCTATGGAGACCTCGGTAATGTCCTGGACATCGTTGTGCACCTGCACCTGCACCTTGAATCCCCCCGCGGTGGGGCTGTTGGAGACCACCGAGGGGGCCGCCTGGGTGCCTGGGGCCGGGTTGATTATGCTCACCATGGGAGGCGGCGAGGCGGCACGGGCCGCAAGGAGAGACAAGAGCACTGCCAGCGGGCCTATGAGGAAGGGCCTCTTCATTTCAGGTCGTCCTTTCGGCTCAGGCTGTTTGAGTCGGTGTAGTGCACCCTGTGGCAGCTGAGGCAGCGCACCCCTCCTGGCTGGGCAGTGGCATCCAGCACCAGGTTGTTCTCCGGTATGCCGTCTGCATCGCCGGCGTAGCGGCCCGTGCCAGAGGGGTCCGTCTGGGCCACGCCGTTGGCGTCCAGGGGGGCGGGAAGGTCGTAGCCCTGGGAATTAAGGATGTCCCCCACGGGATGACTAAAGACGGTGGTGCCGTTGGCCAGGGAGGAGTCCTTGGCCTGGGCATAGCCCATGGCCCTGTAGTAGTGGCAGTCCTGACAGAGCTGGTTAAGCTCGTTGTCCGAGCGCATGAAGTGCCGGTTGGCCAGCCCGGGCGTCCCCGGGGACGCGGGGTCCCAGGGCGTCCTTTCCTGGCTGTGCTGGTTATGGCAGACGGAGCAGACCACCTTGTTGTTGAAGTTCTCAAGCCTGGCCCTCATTTCAGAGTCGGCCAGGTCGGCCGTGGCCCTCAGGCCGTAGGGGTTTGAGGGCGATGAGCTTGAGGGCATGGTGCCGTTCCAGGAATGGGAGGTGCCCAGGGCCTGCTCAGGCTCGGCCTGCATGGAGTTGGAAAAGGGCACGGCCGAGGCCGTGCCCGCAGGGTTGTGGCAGCTGAGGCAGAGGTTCACATTGGAGGCCTCCGCGGTGAGGCCCACCCCAGGGGCGCCGTGGGCCAGGTGGCAGTCGGTGCAGGCGAGGCTGTCGTGGGGAGGGTCCGAGGCAAGGGCCTGCACCCCGCCCGTGAGCAGCACCAGGAGAATAAACATCAATTCTCTGCCCATAGCCCCCTCTCAGCGGCCCTCGGCCAGCCTACCAAAGGATACCATCACTCCGTATCGGTCGAAAACCCTGTACAGGGCCTTCAGGGTGCCGTCGGGGCTGTAAAGCCTCAAGGTCCCCTGGTTCCTGGCCGAGGGGCCGTCGCCTACGGCCACCTCCAGGGCGCCGTCGGCCTCCAGGTCGCCCACCGCCAGGTTCAGCCCTGCCCATGTGGTGGTGGCAAACTCGCCAAGGAGTTCACCCTCGGCACTGTATGTCCTTACCAGGACCGTGCCCGTACGGGGCTCCAGGGCCAGGCCTACCAGGACCTCGGCAGAACCGTCGCCCTCCAGGTCGGCTCCGGCCAAGGCCAGGTGGTGCCTCAGTGCCAGCCCCTGCCGGGCAAGCTGAATCGTGAAGGAACCACTCTCCACGGGCCCCTCGGCCGTGAGCCTCCAGAACTTGAGCTCCGCCTGGCCTTCTGATGGGACTGGCACGGATGCGGTTATCAGCTCCTCGGTGCCGTCTGCCTGCAGGTCTACCGAGGCTACCTCAACGCCAAAGAGCGCCCCCTCATGGGGGACGAACTCCGCCAGGGGCTGAAGTGTCTCCTGGTGGTAGCCCAGTAGGAGGAGCCTGAACGGCTCGGAGAATGAACCCCTGAGGCTTACAGCCACCTCTTCTGCCCCGTCTCCCTGAAGGTCCGCAAGGCCCAGGCGGGCCGGTTCCACGGCCCTTCCCAGGGGCTGCTGGGCCAGGAGGGTGCCGTCTGGCTCAAACACCGCCACCAAGGCCTGCCAGCTCCGGCGCTCCCTGGCCAGGAGGATTATCTCTGTCTCCCCGTCGGAGTCCACATCAGCCAGCTGAAGCCCCAGGAGCCTGTAGGCCCTGCCCAGCAGTTGAAGCTCCGTATAGGTGCCCTCAGGCTCGTACAGGCGCACCGTAGGGCTACTCATGGGGGCGTCCCGGGCCACGGCCATGTGGGTGGCCGCCAGGGGAGGCAGATACTCGGCGCTGATGCTTACTCTCTGGCCGCTTTCTATGCTGAAGCTCTGGCTCAGGGGCTTTGTATAGCCTGGCACATGGGAGAAGGTGATAATGTAGCTTCCCGGCACCACCTCGTCGTAGCTCCAGTAGGTGCCCGAGCCCTCGTAGGTAGCCGGGCCCTCGATGACAAAGCTGGCCTCCTGGAGATTGGTGCTCACCTCCACCGTGCCTGCGTAAATCACCCTGAGGCTTACCAGCACCTCCTGGGGGCTCCCCTGGGCCTCCGGGGCCTGCACCAGCACCTTGCCCTGATAGGTGCCCGGGGCCAGCTCCTGCACTGCCTCGGTGACGGAGACCTCCAGGGTGGCGCTGCTGTTTCCTACAGTGGGAGAGACACTGAGCCAGCTCTCGGTGCCTTCGGCAGACCAGTCAAAGGGGCCACCCGACAGACTGACCTCTACCGTGCCGGAAGGCCGCTGGGGGGCACCGAGCTGGTGCTTGAACTCCAGGCTGTCGGGGCTTACGGCTATCGCCCTGGGCTCGGGGTTGAGCTGAAGCCTTACCTTCAGCACCCCGGTAATGGAGGCCGAGGTGCTGAACTCCACCAGGGCGGTGTAGGTGCCGGGCTCAAGACCCTGGGGCTGTATGGTGAGCTCTATGCTCTGGGGGGTCTGCCCCGAGGTGGCCGAAAGGCTCACCCAGGGCTGGGGCACCGAGGCCTCCCAACTGAGGCTGCTGTGGGAGCTGAGCTCTATGGTGTAGCCTACGGCGCCGGCCCCCTCGGTGAGGCTCAGCTCAATCACCGCCGGCTCTATGGAGAGCCAGTTGTACTGCGTCCCTATGCCCAGGACCTCTACCCGGTGGTTCTCGCTGTTGGCCACAAAGAGCTTCTCCGCCGCATCGAAGGCCCCGTCCAGGGGTGTCTTGAACTCCCCGGCGGAGCTTCCGTACTGGCCCACATAACCCAGGAAATCGCCCCCCGAGCGGTCAAAGACTGCCACGGCCGAATGGTAGGCGTCGCTTACATACAGGTGCTCGGCATCCAGGGCCAGCCCCTGGGGGGTGTGTAGCTGCTCCTCGCTCCCTAGGTCGCGCTTCCAGGCGCCTTCAAGGTCATATACCCTGACCCTTCGCTCCAGGTGCTCCACCACGAAGAGCTCCCCCTGGGCCTCATCCAGGGCCAGCCCGGTGGGGAAGGCCAGGGGGCCGATGGAGTAAAGAAGGGCTCCCGAGGAGTTAAAGACCATCACCCGACCGGCCTCGCTGTCGGCTACATAGATACGCCCCTGGCTGTCGGTGGCTATGCTGGAGGGCATCTTCAGCCCCTGGATGCTCTGCAGCACCTGCCCCTCTTTGCTGAGAAGAAGTATCTTGTCTTCGCTTCCCACCAGTATCCTGCCCTGGGCGTCCACCGCCACCCCCAGAGGGGAGGCAATGGAGAGCCTGCTGAGCTCCACCCCGTTGTTTGAAAGCACATACAAGCGGTCATAGAGGGGGTCTGCAATGTAGAGGGTGCCCTTGGGGTCTGTGGCAAGCCGCGCAACAGGAGACAACTCCAGGGGGAAATAACCCAGGGCGGTGCTCTCAGGGGGCTCGGGGCTGGAGCTACCGCCACCAGGAGGAAAGAGCCCCATGGCCCAGCCCCAGGAGGGGCCCAGCACCAGGAGCAATACCAGCACCGCGATGCGCATTTCCTGCCGCCCCCTTCCCCATAGCAGGGGTTGCAATATTCATGCCCTGCTACGGGTTTCTTGATTAAATTATACCAAAAGAGAATAGGGCTTACCTGGGATGCTCCAGGCGCCCGGCCAGGGGCACCAGGAGGCGGTACTCCTGGTAGGGGACCTGGGAGTGCCATCGGTCTGCCAGCTTGGCCCATCCGATGGGGGCAAAGAACAGAAGCAGGGCCAGGAGGGCAAAGGCCAGGGGCCTTAGGGTCTTGCCCCCGGGCAGGCCCATGTCCAGGGCCCCGGGGGCGGGGCAGCGGCTTACGCAGCTTAGGCAGCCGGTGCACTCGGGGGAGCTGACGCTCCTTAGGTGCTGTACATCCAGGAGGTTGGGGCAGTGGCGGCTGCAGGAGCCACAGTGGATGCAGTGCTCCTCGGACCTCCTGACCTTAAGGGGGCTCAGGTAGCTCAGAAGGCCCAGCAGGGCCCCGTAGGGGCAGAGGTAGCGGCACCAGAAGTTCTTAAACACCATGGACAGGGCAAGAAGCGCCAGGAGCACGCCGGCAGTCAGGGTGCTCATCTTGAGGAAAAACCACAGCATCTTCACATCGGCCACCTTCCAGTAGGCCCCCTGGAGGAAGCCCTCCACCGCCTCAAGGGGCATCCTGAAGAACACCGCATGGATGAAAAAGGCAAGAAGAAGGTACTTTATGCCCCTCAGGGGGTAGTCCAGCCAGGCAGGCATGTGGAGGTTCCTGCCCAACAGCCTGGCGCCCAGCCTGAAGGCCCCCTCAGAGAGGGGCCCTATGGGGCAGAGCCATCCACAGAAGGCCCGCTTGGCCAGGAGGGAGCTCAGGATTGCCGCCAGGAGGATCATCACCGCTGCCGGATGGACGGCATCCAGCACACCTCCCTGGAGCCAGAGCCTCAGGCCCATGAGTCCCCCTATGGGCAGAAAGCCGTCCACCAGGGGGGCCCTCTCCACATAGGGGCCTTTGTCGAGGAAGTGCCGGGTAAAGAGCCAGAGCTTCAGGCCTCCCCACAGCACCAGGGCCACCATGGCCCACTGAAGGGTGTACCTCAAGGTGCGGACATAGGGGCGTTCTGCCTTCATATGGTTATATTAAGGCCTTTGGGGGCGGGCGGGGTATGAGCTCGCTCAGCCTTTGCCGAAGGGGCAGACGGGGAAGCGACACCTCCGGCATCCCCAGCACAGGCCACCGTGGCCGAGCTCGGCCAGGGCGGCCCTGTCTATGGGCTTGCCGGCCATGATGCGGGGAAGCAGGAGGTCCAGCACCGTCCTCTTGTGGTACATGCCGCAGGCCGGCACACCCAGGAGCACCGCCCCCTGGACATAGGCCACCAGGAACATGGCCCCTGGAAGCACGGGGGAACCGTAGTACATCTCCGTGGCGCCCAGAAGCCTTACGGCATGCCGGGTGACATCGTCAGGGTCAACGGACATTCCCCCCGTGCAGAGCAGGAGCTCCGCCCCTTCCTGCAGGAATCCCCTCAGCCTGTCCCTTATGAAGGTGGCCTGGTCAGGGGCATACTCTGTCCTTAGAAGCTCTGCCCCCAGGGCCCTGAGCTTTCGCCTCATGAGGGGCCCGAAGGCATCCTTTATTCGGCCCTCGTACACCTCGGTGCCTGTAATCAGCACCGCCGCCTTCATTCTCTTAAGAGGCAGCACCCTGAGCACCCCCTCCGCTGGACAGGCCTTGAGGGCCTTCTGAAGCAGGCTCCTTTTTATCATCAAGGGGATGGCCCTGGTGGCCCCCACCTGCTGGCCCTTTCTCACCAGGATGTGGGACTGCAGGGTGGCGCACATCACCTCTCCCAGCATGTTCAGCGCCAGGAGGGCCTCCTTGTCCACCTCCAGGAGGCCGTCCCGGCTGGCCAGGAGGTTGAGCTTCCCCTCCTTGGGCTCGGCCTCGGGAGCAACTCCGGGGCCGCACAGGGCCTTGGCCAGGAGCCCGGCCGCCTCGTCCTCGTGCACGTAGGCCTTGGTGAGCCTGAGCACATAAAGGTGCTCCTTGCCCAGCCTCCTCAGATGCTCCAGGTCCTCGGGCCTGACGATATGGCCCTTCCTGAAGGCCGGACCCTTGAACTTCCCAGGCCTTATCTCCGTTATGTCGTGCGCCAGGGGCAGGCCCACGGCCTCCTCCAGGGGGACGATTTCCAGCAACCGCCGGGGCATCAGGGTCTCCTGTAGTAGGCCCCGGAGGCACAGGCCCTGCACAGGGGCCTTCCATCGGGGCCGGGCACATCCCGGCTGTCCTGCACCCATTCGGCACACCGGACGCACTGCACCCTCCTGAGGGGCCGCCCGGGCATGTCCTCAGGGGCTACCTGGACCTGCACCTCCATGGCCTCAAAGAGCTCCTCATCGGGCATGACCTTGTAGGCCTCAAGTTGCTGCCGGTACTTGTCCCTGATGTGGGGAAAGTAGTCCCTGGCCAGCTCCCTGGCCTCCTCCCTGGCCACCACCCTGAGGGCCCTGCCCGTGGAGAGGTTCAGGAAGGTGGCCGCCATCTTTCCATAGTCCACAAACCGCATGGTGCGCTTGCCCAGGGAGCAGCCCGTGACGGACTGAAGGGCATCCGTGGCGCACCGGTCTATCTCTACGAACAGGTAAAGGCTCTTTCTGTCCGCCCCCTTGGGGTCCCTTATGCCCACGCCCCTCAGGCCGTAGATGGCCATCCTCACGCCCAGGACCTGACCAGGGCACAGGTGCCCATGCACCCGCACGGACTCCCTAAGAAGCGCCTGAAAGTCAAACCCTTCCACTGGTTGAAATTATACCACCCCCTGGGCCCAGGAATGCATATGAGCTATCTCATAAGCCCTTGTTGACTGTGCCAGGGTCTGGATGCTACAGTGCTGCTTCAGCATGGTGGTGCTCAGGACAGAGGGGCTCAAGAAGCGCTTCGGGGCCGTCCATGCCCTCAGGGGGGTGAGCCTGGAGCTCAGGAGGGGGCAGGCCCTGGGAGTGGTGGGCCCCAACGGTGCAGGCAAGACCACGCTGCTGCACATAATCCTGGGGCTTATAACCCCTACCGAGGGCCTGGTGGAATGCTTCGGCCTGGAACTCTGGAGCCATCGCAGCCAGGTGCTAAGGAGGATGAACTTCGCCTCCAACTATGCGGGGCTTCCCCTTTCCCTTACTCCCTGGGAGAACCTCATGGTCTATGCCCTGATGTACGAGGTGCCTCGGGCCCGCCGGCGCTGCCAGGAGATGCTGCAGCGCTTCGGCCTGTGGCACCTGAGGGATGTGCCCTCCAGGCGACTCTCCTCAGGGCAGATGATGCGCCTGGCCCTGGCCAAGGCCTTGCTGAACGAGCCGGAGCTCCTGCTCCTGGATGAACCCACCGCCGGGCTTGACCCCTCCTCGGCCAGGGCCAGCCGGCAGATGCTCAGGGAGCTGAAGGCCCGGCGGGGCCTGAGCCTGCTTTACACCTCCCACAACCTGGCGGAAATCCAGGAGGTGGCCGACGAGGTGATGCTCATCTGGGAGGGTCAGGTGGCCGCCCACATGCCCACCCAGGAGCTTCTCCGGCGCTACCGGAGCCTGGAGGAGTTCTTCTTCAGGAGGCTCAGGCAGTGAACCCCAGGAGAGTGGCGGCGGTGCTCCTTAGGCAGGTCTATCTTTACAGGAGGAGCTTTCCCCGTCTCCTGGAGGTCTTCTACTGGCCCACCGTGGACATCCTCCTCTGGGGGTTCGTGAGCCTGTACCTTCAGCGCTCCCAGCAGGGGCTTGCCGAGTTCGTGGCCTTCTTCCTGGGGGCCCTTATACTCTGGGACGTGCTCTTCAGGGCCCAGCAGGGCATATCGGTGTCCTTCCTGGAGGACCTCTGGGCCCGGAACCTCATCAACATCTTTGCCTCGCCCCTCAGGGCAGGGGAGTACATGGCGGGGCTGCTGCTTATCAGCATAGTCAAGGTGGTGATTGCCTTCCTGGTGATGTCGGCCCTGGCAGGGCTGTTCTACTCTTACAGCATCTTCTCCTTAGGGGCAAGCCTCCTGCCACTGGTCCTCAACCTGGTGGCCATGGGCTGGGCCATAGGGGTGCTGACCACCGCCCTCATCCTCCGCTTCGGCCAGGAGGCCGAGGTGCTGGCCTGGGCCCTGGCCTTCCTGTTCATGCCCTTCTCGGCGGTATTCTATCCAGTGGAGACCCTCCCGCCCGCCCTTCAAGCCGTGGCCCGCTTCATCCCCTCCGCCCATGCGTTTGAGGGCATGCGGGCGGTGCTGGCCACGGGGGCCTTCCCCACAGAGAGGCTCCTGTGGGCCTCGGCCCTCAACGCCTTGTACCTGGGGGCCTCCCTGGTGCTCTTCGCCCGCATATTCAGGTATGCCTTAAAAAGGGGCATAATTCCCAAGATAGGGGAATGAACCTCGGGAGGCTCAAAGAGATGCTCCTGGAGGGCCTGAGGGCGGGGGAAGAGCTTCTCCAGGCCCAGGGGCCGTACCCGGGAAGGTTCTCCCAGGAGGAGGACCTCCTGCTTCATCGGCGGGGCGGGCAATACCTCCTTGCCATGAAGCTCTATTACGGCCGAAGGCACTACCTTGCCTGGGTGGAGCTTTACAACATCGCCGAGGGGTTCTTCAGGAGCCCCCTGGAGGGCACCCTCCTGGGCCTCCTGGCCGCCTCCCTGGGCCCTGGCGAGGCCCTGCATGTGGAGTACGGCCAGGATGGCGAGACCAGGGAGGCCCTCATCCTGGGGGCCCCAGCGGCCTGCACCAGGCTGGGACACCTCCTCTGGGGCCTGGGCTTCAGCTGGTTTAAGGACTACTACATCGCCGAGGGCTTCAGGGAGGGGGGACAGAAGCTGCAGGCGGAAAAGCCCCTGGACGGAAGGGCCCTTTCCAGGCACAGGCAGGCCCTGAGGGCTGAGCTTGAGGCCTTTCTCCGGAAACCCCCTCCGGAAAACCCCTCCCTGAGAGGCGCCAGGGCCAGGGCCACGAAACTGCTCCAAGAGCTGCGGCATCCCGCTTGACAAGGCCCGCGGCTGTGGTAGCTTCAGGGTATGGTCATAGGGGTGCCCAGGGAGATAAAGCCTGAGGAGCACCGGGTGGCCCTCACCCCCCAGGGAGCAAGGGAGCTCAGGCGCCTGGGGCACACCGTGCTCCTGGAGGAAGGCGCCGGGCGGGGAAGCGGTTTTTCAGACCAGCACTACCTCCAGGCCGGCGCCCAGGTGCTGGACAGAAAGGCCTTGTTTTCCCAGGCCGAACTGCTCCTCAAGGTCAAGGAGCCCCTCCCCGAGGAGTACCCCCTCCTGAGGGAAGGCCAGGCCCTGTTCTGCTTCCTTCACCTTGCCCCCAACCCCCAGCTGGTGGATGTACTCCTTAAGAAGGGGCTTACTGCCCTGGCCTTTGAGACCCTTCAGAGCGACGGTGAGCTGCCCCTCCTTAAGCCCATGAGCGAGATAGCCGGGCGCATGGCCCCCTTGGTGGGGGCATGGTACCTGCAACGCCACCTGGGGGGCAAGGGGGTGCTGGCCCCTGGACTTGCCGGGGTGGGCCCGGCCACCTGCCTGGTGCTGGGCGCAGGGGTGGTAGGCTCCAACGCTGCCAGAATGGCCCTGGGCCTAGGCATGGAGGTGCTGGTGCTGAATCGGGGCCTCAGACGCCTCAGGGCCCTGGAGGAGCGCTACCAGGGAAGAATAAAGACCCTGCCCCTGGCAGAGGAGACCATCCGGGCCCTGCTCCCCCGGGTGGATATCCTCATAGGGGCGGTGCTGAGCCCTGGGGAGCGCACCCCTGTGCTGGTAAGCACGGAGATGTTGAGGCTCATGGAGCCAGGCTCCGTGGTAGTAGATGTCTCCGTAGACCAGGGCGGCTGCGTGGAGACCTCCAGGCCCAGCACCCACGCCCGGCCCGTCTACGAGGCGGAGGGGGTGCTCCATTACTGCGTGGCCAACATGCCCGGGGCCTACCCCCGGACGGCCACCCTGGCCCTCCAGAACGCCACCCTGCCCTATGTGAAGCTCCTGGCCCAGGAGGGCGTAGAGAAGGCCCTAAGGGCCTCCCAGGCCCTCAGAACCGCCCTGAACATCCGCAGGGGACACATCAGCCATCCCGCCCTGGCCAGGAGCCTGGGGCGCCCCTTCACAGAGCCCCTGGACATCCTCTAGGGTTGATGTTTTAAATCAATATATGATTATATGTTGATATGAATTTCCCACAGGCCCAGAGGCTGCTCAAGGCCCTCTCGGAGGCCACCAGGCTCAGGATACTGATGCTTCTCAGGGGGAAGGAGCTCTGCGTGTGCCAGCTGGTGGCCGCCCTGGGGCAGAGCCAGCCCTTGGTCTCCAGGCACCTGACGGTGCTCAGGGAGGCGGGGCTGCTTCAGGCCAGGAGGAAGGGGAAGCTGATGTTTTATCGCCTGAGGCCCCGCAAGGGGCTTGAGGCCTCGCTGCTTAGGGCCCTCACCAAGGCCCTGGCCGAGGAGCCCCAGGTGAGGGCGGACCTGGAGGCCCTCACGGAGTGCACCGAGTTTCAGCGCCGCACAGGACGGTGCGGCATGAAGGCCTTCGAGGAATTCATGCGTACAAGGAGGCGGGCAAGGCCATGAGGGCCCACCCTTAAGGGGCAGCCATGTGGCCAGGCAGGGCTCATGGTGCTCCTGTGCGTGGGCCCCAGCCTGCTGCACAGCCCCTGGTGGGGCTCCATCTGGTGGTGTTTGCCGCCACGGGCTTCTGCCTCATGGCCAATATCCCCAAAGGGGCTCCTGGGACTTCAGGACCGGCTGGGCCGTCCCTGAGCCCTCCTTGAAGAAGACATTGACACTCCCTCCCCAGTGCTATATATTAGAAAGAAGCCCTGGGGGAGGCCGAAAGGTCTGAGACTCCCGCCCCTTGGCGGGGGAACCCCTTGAACCTGATGCGGGTAATGCCGCCGTAGGGAATGGGTGTTGCGCGCCGGGAGTATTTCCAAGGGGCCGCATCCTCCAGGGATGCGGCCCCTTGTTAGTTTGCCGAGGATGGCCATGAGGCTCAGGATAAACGGTCAGCTCATGGAGGCCAGCGCCCTCACGGTGGCGGAGCTGCTCAGGGAGCTGGGCATCGAGCCCAGGGCAGTGGCCGTGGAGGTCAACCTCTCCATCGTGCCCAAAAAGGACTACCAGGTCTTCCGCCTGAAAGAGGGCGATACCGTGGAAATCGTTAGCTTCGTGGGCGGAGGCTAAGAAAAAAGGAGGACAGTGCCTTTATGAGGGAGCAGGTCCAGACCATCAAAGAGCAGGACACCTTGGTAATAGGCGGGGTGGAGTTTTCCTCCCGCCTGTGGGTGGGCACGGGCAAGTACCGAAGCTACGAGGAGATGGCCCGGGCCCTGGAGGCCTCGGGCACAGATGTGGTCACCGTGGCCGTAAGGAGGGTGGACTTCAAGGCCAGGGAGAACCTGCTCCAGTACATAGACCCCAAGCGGTACAAGATCCTTCCCAACACTGCCGGCTGCTATACCGTGGAGGAGGCCCTCCGCTATGCCCGCCTGGGCAGGGAGGCAGGGCTTTCCAACCTCATAAAGTTGGAGGTCATCGGGGATGAGAAGACCCTCTTTCCCGATGTCTGCGGCCTCCTTAAGGCCACGGAGATACTGGCCAAGGAAGGCTTCATCGTCATGCCCTACACCAACGACGACCCCGTGGTGGCCAAGCGCCTGGTGGACGCAGGGGCGGCCTGCGTGATGCCCCTGGGGGCACCCATAGGCTCGGGCCTGGGCATAAGAAACCCCTACAACATCAAAATCATCCTGGAGAGCGTGAATGTCCCCGTGGTGGTGGACGCAGGGGTAGGCACCGCCTCGGACGCCACAGTGGCCATGGAGCTGGGCTGCGACGCCGTGCTCATAAACACCGGCATTGCCCAGGCCAGGGACCCCGTGGCCATGGCCGAGGCCATGAAGCACGCCGTGCTGGCTGGCAGGATGGCCTACAAGGCAGGCCGAATTCCCAAGAAGCTCTACGCCACGGCCTCAAGCCCCCTGGAAGGAATGCTCCTGTGATAGACTTCAGGCTCTGCCTTATCACCGAGGGCCAGGACACCCAGAGGCTCAGGGAGGCCCTGCAGGGAGGGCTCAGGGCGGTGCAGCTGAGGGCCAAAGGCCTCAATGCAAGGGAGCTCCTTCGGCGGGCCAAGGCCCTGAGGGAGCTTACGGCCTCCTACGGGGCCAGGCTCCTGGTGAACGACCGGGCAGATGTGGCCCTGGCCGCCGGGGCCGACGGTGTGCACCTTCCCTCAAACGGCCTTCCCGTGGAGGCGGTGCGCCGCCTGGCAGGGCGAAGACTGCTCGTTGGGGCCTCTGTCCATAGCCTCCTGGAAGCCCAGGAGGCCGCCCGGCAGGGCGCAGACTTCCTGCTGTTTGGTCCGGTCTTTCCCACCCCGGCGAAGAGGACGCTCCTGGCCCAGCCCCAGGGCCTCGTCAGACTGGCCCATGTGGCCCCCAGGGTGCCGGTGCCCCTTCTGGCCGTAGGGGGGATAAACAGGGAAAATGTCCACCAGGTGCTCCAGGCAGGGGCCTACGGGGTAGCCCTCATAAGGGGCATACTTGAGGCCGGGGACATAAGGGAGGAGACAAGAAAACTCCAGAGGATACTTCAATGAGACAAAAGACCAGGATAGAGCTGGCCCGAGAGGGCATCATCACCCAGGAGCTCAGGGAAGCCGCCAGGGCCGAGGAAGTGGAGCCCCAGCATCTGGCACAGCTGCTGGCCTCGGGCCGAGCCGTGCTGGTGCTCAACCGCCTCAGCGAAGGCAGGAAACCCCCTCTGGCCATGGGCCAGGGCCTGAGGACCAAGGTAAACGCCAACATAGGAACCTCCAGGGACAAGGACTCCCTGGAGGAAGAGGAGGCCAAGCTCCAGGTGCTGGAGCGCTACGGCGCCGATGCCGTAATGGACCTCTCCACAGGTGGAAGGATAAAGGAGCTGAGGGAGCTCATCCTCAGCCGCCGAAGCCTGAGCTTCGGCACCGTGCCCATTTACGAGGCCGCCGTTAGGGCTGCCGAGCAAAAGGGCAGCATCGTCAGGATGAGCCCCGAGGACATCTTCCAGGCAATTGCCCAGCACGCCCGGGAAGGAGTAGACTTCATCACCGTCCATGTAGGCATCACCATGGAGGCCATCGAGCGCATGCGCCAACAGGGCCGGGTGCTGGATGTGGTAAGCCGCGGGGGCTCCCTTCTCCTGGAATGGATGCTTTACAACCAGAAGGAAAACCCCCTCTATGTAGAGTACGACCGCCTCCTGGAGATAGCCCGACAGTACGACCTCACCCTGAGCCTGGGCGATGCCCTCAGGCCAGGCTGCCTCAAGGACGCCACCGACAGGGCCCAGGTGCAGGAACTCCTAACCCTGGCAGAGCTCAGGGACAGGGCCCTCGAGGCAGGCGTGCAGGTGATAATAGAGGGGCCCGGCCATGTGCCCCTTAACGAGGTGCAACTGAATATCAAACTGCAGAAGGCCCTGTGCAAGGGTGCCCCCTTCTATGTCCTGGGCCCCCTGGTGACAGACATCGCCGTGGGCTACGACCACATAGCCGCCGCCATAGGAGGGGCCCTGGCAGGGGCGGCAGGGGCAGACTTCCTCTGCTATGTGACCCCCTCGGAGCACATCCGGCTTCCCAGCCTCCAGGATGTAAAAGAGGGCCTCATAGCCTCCAGGATAGCCGCCCACGCCGCCGACCTGGCCAAGGGCCTGTCCTCGGCCTGGCGCAAGGACAACCAGATGGCCCGGTGCCGAAAGAACCTGGACTGGGAAGGCCAGATAGCCCTCAGCCTCGACCCGGAAAAGGTGCGCACCTACAGGGCCGAGGCCCCTCCCTCAGAGGCCGAGCTCTGCAGCATGTGCGGCGCCTTCTGCGCCATCAGGACCGTAAGGAGGGCCCTGGAGGGGAAAAATCCCGAAACCCATCCCTGACCTCCCAAAATCTCCCGACGGGGCCTCAAAAGTCCCCGCTCCTTCGGGACAGATGTAAAGAGCTCTCCAAAAAGGAGGGCCAAAAAATTTTTCTCTTGACAATAATTATTTTCCTGTGATAACCTTTTTCCATGGAGAATGATTTTAAGAAGCTGGGGCTTAAGCTTACTCCTCAGAGGCTGGCCATAATGCATCTGCTGGAGGGAAACACCTCCCATCCCTCGGCCGAGGACATCCATGGGGCCTTGAAGCCCCTTTTTCCCACCATGAGTCTGGCCACGGTCTACAAGACCCTGGAGGCCCTGAAGGGCAAAGGGCTGCTGCAGGAGCTTACAGTTCAGCCGGGCCGGAAGCGGTTTGACCCCAATCCCCGACCCCATCCCCATCTGGTCTGCACCAGGTGCTCCAGGGTGGTGGACGCAGAGCTCAAGGAGGGGCCGGTGCTTCAGGATGCCAAGGGCTTCAAGCTCATCAGGGCCAATGTGGAGTTTTATGGACTTTGCCCCAGATGCTCAACCTAAAGGAGGTGGCAATGGCGGTATTTAAGTGCTCAAGGTGCGGGGCCAGCAAGGAGGGACGGTGCAAGCCCAGGAAGTGCCCCTCCTGCGGGGCCCAGGGCACCATGGTAAAGAAGGCCTGAGAAAGCTGCTTGCAGGCAGGTGGACTTATTTCTTCAGGAAACCTTACAACGCAAAGGAGGGTCGCAAAGATGTCAAAGACCGAGCAGGCACTAAGGGAAGCCTTTCAGGGGGAATCGCAGGCCAACAGGCGCTATCTGGCCTTTGCCCGGCAGGCGGAGGCCGAGGGCCTGCCCCAGGTGGCCAAGCTCTTCAGGGCTGCGGCCGAGGCCGAGACGGTGCATGCCCTGAACCACCTGAGGGCCCTGAAGGAGGTGAAGTCCACCAAGGAAAACCTCCAGGCCGCCATCGGCGGGGAGCGTTATGAGTTTCAGAGCATGTATCCGCCCATGATAGAGGCCGCCAAGGCCGAGGGGGCCCGCGAGGCCCAGCAGAGCTTCTCCTGGGCCAACGAGGTGGAGAAGGTCCATGCAGAGCTCTTCAGCAAGGCCCTGAAGGACCCCGCCGCCCTGCCCCGGGTGGACTACTATGTGTGCGCCACCTGCGGCTACACCGTGGAGGGCCAGCCGCCCCAGAAGTGCCCCATCTGCGGCTCGGCCAGGGAGGCCTTCAGGAAGGTAGACTGAGGGCCCCCGGTGTGTTAAAGTTCCTCTTATGAAGTGGGTGGAGGTCTTCAGGGGCAATGACGAGCTTCAGGCCCAGATGCTCAAGGGCCTGCTGGAGTCAGGGGGGATAACCGTAAGGCTTTGGTCCCTGCGGGTAGGGCCCTACCCCGTCAACGTGGGCAGAATGGGAGAGGTAAGGCTGCTGGTGCCTGAAGAGGAGGCCCAGGACGCCCTCAAGCTCCTGGGTAGCGCCCGGGGCTAAGGCCCTTGCCCAGAAGCAGCATGGCCCCCCTCTCCAGGCCCAGCTCCCTGGAGACCACATCGCACTTGGACTGAAAAAGGAAGAAGACGTCTGCCCTGGGGGCGTTCATGAGGGTCTCGAAGTTGCCCTGTCCCTTGCTTATCACCAGGGGGGCCTGCATGAACCGCTCCCTGAAGCCGGCGCTACAGAGCTCCAGTATGGTGCCCACGCAGTCGGAGCCGTTGTGGATGAGTTCCGCCAGCCCCTGAAGTCCCACCTCCTGGGCGTCCTCCATGGTGGCGTCGTTGATGACTGCGGAGCCCTTGAGCACTGCCACCACCTGCTTGCCCATCTCCTTGAGGACCTCTATGAGCAGGCGGTCAAAGGCCACCTCACCGGCGTTGTCCAGGAGATACAGCACCTGGGGGGAGCGCCCCAGGGCCTCCCTGAAGGCCTCGTAGTGCTCCACCGCCAGGGGTCCCTCCAGGGCCCTCCGAATGGTGCCCTCTATGTCCACGCTACTGAAGATGCCGAAGTCTATGACATTGCCTGCTATGGCCAGCCTGGTGGCCGCCCAGAGGGGGCCTCGGGGATGCCCCAGCAGCAGCCTCCTGAGGGCGGGATACATCCTTAGGGCCACCTGATTGTACTCCCGTTTGATGTCCCTGAAGGGGTCCTGCCCCAGGAGCTGTCTCACCCGGCGATGTATCAGGGTGGTGGTGTGGGCGGGGGTGAGCTCCAGGTTGGCCTCCTGGATGATGGGCAACACCGCCTTGAGCACCTGGGCCTTCTGGTGCTCCTTGAGCCTTGAGAACCTCAGGGCTATGAGCACCTGCCTGAGGAAGCAGGGGAAGCAGTCCAGGCGAGTCCTCATTCAGGCCTGTGGATGGCCCTGTCCGCTATGTCGCGCCTGTAGTGGGCCCCCTGGAAGTGAATGAGCTCCACCGCCCGGTAGGCCCTGGCCTTGGCCTCCGCCACGGTGCTTCCCAGGGCGGTCACCCCCAGCACCCTTCCGCCTGCGGTGACCACCTGGGTGTCGTTGAAGGCGGTGCCGGCATGGAAGACCACCACATCCCTGATGGCCTGGGCCTCCTGGAGCCCGGTAATGGGCTTGCCCTTGTCGTACTTGCCCGGATACCCCCCTGAGGCCATCACCACGCATACCGCGGCCTCGGGCCGCCACTGAAGCTCCTTTATCTCCCCGAGCCTGCCCTCGGCGGTGGCCAGGGCTACTTCAAACAGGTCCGTCTGGAGCCTGGGAAGCACTGCCTGGGCCTCGGGGTCGCCAAAGCGGCAGTTGAACTCCAGCACCTTGGGCCGGCCGTCCTTTATCATGAGGCCGGCATAGATGACCCCCCGATAGGGTATCCGCTCCTGCCTAAGCCCTCGGAGGAAGGGAAGCATCACCTCCTGCATGATGCGGGCCTCCACCTCCGGGCTTACCACGGGGGCAGGACTGTAGGCCCCCATACCTCCAGTGTTGGGCCCCTGGTCACCGTCAAAGACCCTTTTGTGGTCCTGGCTGGAGACCATGGGCAGGATGTCCTTTCCATCGGTGAAGGCCATGAAGGAGGCCTCCTCGCCCTCCAGGCACTCCTCCAGCACCACCCGTTGGCCCGCCTCGCCGAAGGCCCGCTCCTTCATGATGAGCCTCAGGGCCTCCTGGGCCTCCTGGAAGCTCTGGGCCACAAACACCCCCTTGCCCGCGGCCAGCCCATCGGCCTTTATCACGATGGGGGTGCCCTTCAGGCGCACGTACTCCTCGGCATGGGTACAGGAGGTGAACACCCGGTACTCTGCCGTGGGTATTCCCCAGCGCTTCATGAAGTCCTTGGAGAAGACCTTGCTGGCCTCCAGCCTGGCCCCTTCCGAGGTGGGGCCGAAGACCTTTCGGCCCTCCTTCTGAAACCTGTCTGCCAGGCCCCTGGCCAGGGGCTCCTCGGGGCCCACGATGGTGAGGTCTACCCAGTTGTACTTCACAAACTCCAGGAGGGCCTCAAAGTCCAGGGGGTTTATGTCCACGCACTGGGCCAGCTCGGCTATGCCGGCATTTCCGGGGGCGCAGAATATCTCGTCCACCCTCTTGCACTGGGCCAGGCGCCACACCAGGGCGTGCTCCCGGCCGCCGCCGCCTACTACCAGGACCTTCATCAGTGCTTGAAGTGCCTCAGCCCTGTAAAGAGCATGGCCATGCCGTGCTCGTCGGCGGCCTTTATGACCTCCTCGTCCTTGACGGAGCCGCCGGGCTGCACCACCGCGGTCACGCCCACCCGGTGAAGGGCGTCAATGCCGTCCCGGAAGGGGAAGAACCCGTCCGAGGCCACCACCGAGCCCTTCACCGGCTCTTGAGCATTTATGGCCCCTATCTTGGCGGCGTAGACCCGGCTGGTCTGCCCTATGCCGATGCCCACGGTGCGGTCCTTGAAGGCATACACTATGGCGTTGGACTTCACATGCTTGACCACCCGCCAGGCGAACTCCAGGGCCTGCAGCTCCTCCTCCGTAGGGGACCGCTTGGTCACGGGCTTGAGGGCCCGGATGTCCACCCTGGCGGTGTCCCAGTCCTGAAGCAGCAGGCCCCCGGCTATGCGCTTCATGTCCCGACCCAGGAGGGGGGCCTCCAGCATCTGGGGAAGCTCCAGCAGCCTGATGTTGGGCTTTTCTGCAAAGACCTCCAGGGCCTCGGGGCTGAAGCCCGGCGCCAGCACCACCTCCACGAACAGCTTGGTTATCTCCTGGGCGGCCTGGGCATCCACCTGGGTGTTGAAGGCCAGCACCCCGCCGAAGGCGCTCACGGGGTCGGTCTTCTGGGCCTTTACATAGGCCTCCTTGGGGCTGTCCCCTATGGCCACTCCGCAGGGGTTGTTGTGCTTGATGATTACGCAGGCGGGCTCCTGGAACTCCAGGGCCAGCATCAGGGCCGAGTGGGCATCGTAGTAGTTGTTGAAGGACATCTCCTTGCCTTGTAGCTTCCTGGCGCTCTGGAGGGAAAGCCCCTTGGTGCGCTCCACATAGAAGGCAGCCTTCTGATGGGGGTTTTCCCCGTAGCGGAGGGGGGCCTGGAGCTTGTAGGTAAGGGTGATGCTCCGGGGGAAGCCCTCCTCGGGCTCGGAGACCTCGGCCAGGTAATCGGCTATGAGGGCGTCGTACCGGGCCGTGTGCTGAAACACCTTCTTGGCCAGCCTCACCCGGGTCTTGTAGCTCAGCTCTCCCCCCAGGGTGCGCATCTCCTGCAGCACCAGGTCGTAGTCCCCGGGCTCCACCACCACGGCCACGGCGTCGAAGTTCTTGGCCGCAGCCCTGAGCATGGTGGGCCCGCCAATGTCTATGTTCTCTATGGCCTCCTGGAAGGTCACGTCGGCCTTGGAGACGGTCTCCTCAAAGGGGTAGAGGTTTACCACCACCAGGTCTATGAGGCCTATGCCGTACTGCTTGAGGTCCTCCAGGTGCTTGGGGTTGTCCCGGCGGGCCAGGAGCCCCCCGTGGATCTTCGGATGCAGGGTCTTGAGCCTGCCGTCCAGCATCTCGGGAAACCCCGTGTAGTCGGAGACATCCACCACCGGCACCCCCGCATCCCTGAGCACCTTGGCCGTGCCTCCAGTGGAGAGTATCTCCACCTGCATGCGGTGAAGCTCCTTGGCAAATTCCACCAGCCCGGACTTGTCCGAGACACTAATAAGCGCCCTCTGAATCTTCGCCATGAAAGCCCCCTACATTAAGTTTTTGGTACGCTGACCCTTCAGGACTTCTTTGAAGTAACGGCAAAGAAGCCCGAATAGACGGGCTTGACCCTCTGGGACTTGCACTTGGGGCACCTGGGCTTCTTGCGCTCGTGCTCCCTGACGCTCATTACCAGAGAGAAATCCTTGCTGCATTTGGCACACCTGTACTCGTAAACAGGCATGTCCAAACCCTCCTTCAAAGAAGTTTTCTGTCAAGAAAGCGCTATGATTTTAACACCCCCGGGGGGGCTTGTAAAGGGGTTGTACAAGTTCACTACACATGAGACACCGAGGTGGGGTCTTCGGGGTCGTAGCGCTTTGCCCAGCGGTACAGGGTCGCTCCTGCCAGCCTCCTGAATTCTTTGCTGGAGCAGTTTTGACCTTGTGATACTTCATTGATACGCTATGACACTTGCCAAAAAGAAGAGGGTCCGCGCCTGGACCCCCTGAAAATACGAATTTTTTAGAAATAAAGAGGACATAGGGGATGGCGCGCCCAGGAGGATTCGAACCCCCGACCTGCGGATTCGTAGAACAAAAACGCCCAATTAGGCCTCCTCCACAAGCGCCCATAAAAAAGAAAAAATCCCGTTATCTCAAGGGATTATGTCATATCCGGTAATTTGGTAAGAATTAGGTATAATTGGACTCAATTTGGCCCTGAAGGGCACAATTTGGACACACTCAAAGCCTGAACGGCTGGACTTGACCCAACCTAAGCTTCAGGATAAAATTCCTCTATCTGATGCGCCACCTTAGCTTTACCGGAATAGTATACCTAGACAGCGGCGGCTACTCTGCCCTTTGTCCCGAGCTAGACATAAGGGCCAAGGGCTCCTCACCGTTTGACGCCATCTACCGCCTGCAGGGGGCCATAAGCCGCTACCTCAAGATAGTGGAGGAAAACGGCATCCCATACCTTAGGCCCATCCCCTCGGAGCAGGATCCCCGGATAACAGACCCTTCATCGGTAGTGAAGGTGATGCACCTGGGTTTCTTGTTTTTCAGGAAGCGGAACTTCATTTACGATACCGCCCAAAAGAACCTGAACTGAGGGCCCAGCTCACCGGGCCGCTACACTTGGGTTGAGATTTCATCCAAATCTTTGCGAGTTATTCTAAAGACTAGTCTATAATAATTCTGCTGCGGGTGCTTCAATCAACAACTATTTGAAATAAAATTATTTTTTGTTTTTCTCTTTTGCCGATATCTCCTCCATGATGAGTTTGTGTATCTGAAGGAGTATGAATACCTTGTAAGTGCCTATCTTTTAAGGGAATTTTACGAGCTTGAAGGCACTCACCCAAGGGAAGGAAACTCCGATGAGGAACTGAAAAGGAGAAGGTTTCTTGAGCTGGTCAATGAGGAGGTCCCAAAGCAGGTGTGTCCTCAGATTGCAAAGGGTAAAAGGCTCGGCACTAAGATGATGCAACGGCGGCAGGTTGAGGGTGTTTTGCAGGCCGTGGAGCGGGCCAAGGAGGAGGGCATAGATGTTGACAGGCTGGATGTATCCCTGGGCGAAGTGTTAAAGGAGGCTAAGGCCTTTCGGTGTTCGCTTCCAGGGGAAGTGCCCTCTGCTAAGGAGACCCCTGCCAAGGAAGAAGGGCGGTAAGAAAGCATTATGGCAGGGCAGCAACCCAACGCTGGCTCTGGTGGAAGGGGGAAGAAGCTCGTTATCCGGGTAGACGAGGAAAGGCTCAGGAGGCTTATTTTGAACTTTCGGGCATCTGACAGGAGAAAGAAGGCCCCGCTCCTTTACGGCTCTACCCGGGCAAAGCCCTTGAAGGCCGAGACGCCCAGAGCGGGCTTGCCCAGAAGGCTCTATTCCATCAAGGAGGCCTCCCAGTATCTGGGAAGAAGCGTTTGGGCCCTCAGGGAGATGCTCTGGGCAGGCAAGCTCCCCTATGTAAGAGATGGCAGACGCATCCTTCTGGATATCCGGGACATGGATGCCTGGATAGAGAAGAACAAGAGGCGGGAGGAGGTGTCGTATTACAAGAACTCCAGTTAAGTAAGACGGGGAGTATTAAGCTAGGTTTTCAGGCCCTATTAAGTAAGGGGGTGAGGTGCATGGCGTGATATTAAGTAAGGTGTTAAGCATTCAAAGACCTATTAAGTACGGAGGGTGAGTAAATGGGAGCCATCTACAAGAGGGGTCGTATCCGGTGGATAAAATACTACTGTCATGGAAAGCCCTTCAGGGAAAGCTCAGGCTCAGACAAAAAGAGCGTTGCGGAGCAGCTACTCAGACTCAGGGAGGGCCAGATAGCCGAGGGACGATTTCCAGATCTCAGAGCGCAGCGAGTGCGCTTTGAGGAGCTGGCCCAGGATTACCTGAACGATTACCTGATCAACGGCAAGAAGTCCCTAAGAAGGGCCAAGGAATGTGTAGGACACCTGAAGGCCTTCTTTGGTGGGATGAGGGCGGTTGAGATTACCACGGAGCGCATAAGGGCCTATATCCTCCAGAGGAAGCAGGCAGGCATGAGCAACGGCACTATCAACCGGGAGCTTTCAGCCCTCAAGAGAATGTTCAACCTGGCTGCCAGGCAGACACCGCCAAAGGTCATCAGGGTGCCTTACATCCCTATGCTGAAAGAAAACAATGTGCGCACAGGCTACTTTGAGCACGATGAATACCTGAGGCTCAAAGAGGCCCTGCCCGATTATCTTAAGCCCGTATTTATTATGGGCTACTACACGGGCATGCGCCTGGGTGAAATCCTCAGCCTCACCTGGGACAAGGTCAACCTCATAGAGGGGAAAATTACCCTTGAAGCTGGAAGCACCAAAAATAACGAGCCCAGAGTAATCTATCTGGTGGGTGAGCTGTATGAGGCCATTCTGAAGCAGTGGAACCTCAAAGAGAGAGATTACCCAGAATGCCCCTATGTGTTTCACCTGAGAGGCAGGAGGATAATCTCCTTCAAGAGGTCTTGGCGCAGGGCCTGTTGGCAGGCAGGGGTTGAGGGCCGGCTGTTCCATGACCTCAGAAGAACCGCCGTGAGGAACATGATAAGGGCCGGTATCCCTGAGAGGGTTGCCATGAGGATTTCAGGCCACAAGACCAGGAGCGTTTTTGACCGCCACAATATTGTCAACGAGGCAGACCTAAGGAACGCATCTCAAAGGCTCCTAGAGCTTCACCAGAAGGCCCAAGAGAAGCTTGAGAAGACCTACTTTGCGAATCACCCCGGGCACAATTTAGGCACAATTGGCTCTGGAGGGAAATAATGCAGGGCTATAAGTGCTTGAAATTACTGGCGCGCCCAGGAGGATTCGAACCCCCGACCTGCGGATTCGTAGTCCGTCGCTCTATCCAACTGAGCTATGGGCGCAGCCTAAACTATTATAATTATACCCGGGTCGCTTTGCAATTCCTTGACCTCAAGGCCTCTTTTCTGTTAGATTACAAAAATTTTCGGAGGCAGAAGCCTACAATGACCACTAAAAAGACCAGGGCCAAGAGGACTGCTAAGAAGGCCCCTCAGAAGAAGAGGCCCAGCTCCAGGGAAAGAGCCATCCAGGCAATAAAGGAGGAGCTCCTCAGGCAGAAGGAGTCCATCCTGCATGAGGCAGAGGCCACCATGAACAGCCTGCCCGAGCAGGCCGTCTTTCCGGATGTGGGCGACCAGGCCTCTGCCGAAATGGACAGGAACTTCATGCTCCGCCTCAGGGGCAGGGAGCAGAGGCTGCTCAAGAAGATAGAGACGGCGCTGGAGCGTATCGAGGCAGGCACCTTCGGCATATGCGAGGTCTGCGGCGAGGAAATAGACATCAAGCGGCTGCAGGCCAGGCCCGTGGCCAGCCTGTGCATAGCCTGCAAGACCGAGCAGGAGGAAGAGGAAAAGCTCCAGGGGCGCTGAAAGGGCTTTACACCCCACCCCCTGCCGGCATATAATCCCCTACCATGGCCTGGAAGGACCTGGGAGAGTTCATCTCTGCCCTGCAGGCTCAGGGGCAGCTTAAAAGGATAAAGGTTCCCGTTGACCCCGTCCTGGAAATCACCGAGATATACGACCGGGTAGTGAAGCGGGGAGGCCCCGCCCTCCTGTTTGAGCAGCCTAAGGGTTCCTCCATCCCCTGTGCCATAAACCTCTTTGGCAGCATGGAGAGGATGCGGATGGCCCTGCAGGTCAAGGACCTGGATGACATTGGGCAGCGGATGCTGCAGTTTCTGGAGCCGGAAATCCCCAGCAACCTGATGGAAAAGCTCAAGGCCCTGCCTAAGCTGAAGCGCCTGGCGGACTTCCTGCCCAAGTATGTGAAGGACGGCCCCTGCAAGGAGGTAATCATAAGGGACAACCCCAGCCTGGAGATACTGCCCGTGCTTAAGAGCTGGCCCCTGGACGGAGGACGGTTCATCACCCTGCCCATGGTGTTTACCAAGGACCCGGAGACCGGGCAGCGCAACTGCGGCATGTACAGGATGCAGCTTTACGACCAGCGCACCACGGGCATGCACTGGCACATGCACAAGGACGGGGCCAGGCATTACCGGAAGGCCCAGCGCCTGGGCCGAAGGCTGGAGGTGGCCGTGGCCCTGGGGGCCGACCCTGCCACCATGTATGCCGCCACCGCTCCGCTTCCGCCCGATGTGGACGAGATGCTCCTGGCAGGGTTCCTGAGGGAAAGCCCCGTGGAGATGCTCAAGTGCGAGACGGTGGACCTGGAGGTGCCAGCCAATGCGGAGATAGTCCTGGAGGGCTACTGCCAGCCGGGGGAGCTCCGCACCGAGGGGCCCTTCGGAGACCACACGGGCTACTACAGCCTTCAGGACGACTACCCCGTCTTTCATCTGACCTGCATCAGCATGCGCCACAGGCCCGTCTACCCGGCCACGGTGGTGGGTCGTCCCCCCATGGAGGACTGCTTCATGGCCAAGGCCACGGAGCGCATCTTCCTGCCCCTGATAAAGAAGCAGATACCCGAGCTGGTGGACATCAACCTGCCCATGGAGGGGGTGTTTCACAACATGGCCATAGTGTCCATAAGGAAGAGCTACCCGGGACAGGCCAGGAAGGTGATGTATGCCCTGTGGGGCATGGGCCAGATGAGCTTTGTAAAGTTCATCATAGTGGTGGACGAGTGGGTGAATGTGCAGGACCTCTCGGAGGTGCTCTGGCGGCTGGGAAACAATGTGGACCCCAAGCGGGATGTCGTCATACTGGAAGGCCCCCTGGATGTCCTGGAACATGCCTCCGACATTCCTGCCTACGGGGGCAAGATGGGCATAGACGCTACCAAGAAGCTTCCCCACGAGGGATTTACCAGGCCCTGGCCGCCGGACATAGAGATGGCCCCCGAGATAAAACGGCTGGTGGACGAAAGGTGGAGGGAATACGGTCTGGACTGAGGAGTCCGTCCTACTGAAGCAGCCCCAGCGGGGACTGCCCTGGGTGGTGTTTATCCACGGGCTGGGAATGAGCAAGGAGATATGGCTAAGGCCCCAGGAGGCCAGGACCCTGGGGCTGTTTCCAGTTGTAGCCTTCAGCCGGTACCGAAGGCCCAGGACGCTGCTACACGAGGTGCGCCGCAGGGGCTACGGGCTTCTGTGCTTCAGCCAGCAGCGGCCCATGGCTCCGGCCCGGGTGGCCGAGGCCGAGCTGAGGGAACTGCTCAGGATGGCCTCTCCAAAGAGATACATCCTGGTGGGCCACAGTCGGGGCGGGCTCATAGCCAGGGCCTATCTTAAGGACCCCCTGCCAGGCTGCCTGGGCTACATAAGCCTGGCCACGCCGCACCGGGGCTGCGGCATGGCCAGGTGGGTGGAGTTCCTGGAGCCTCTGGCCCCCCTGCTGAGGAGACTAACTCCCCAGAAGGCAGGCGGCAGGCTGGGCCTGGCCCTCAGGCGGGCCTCGGCCTTCCTGGAAAGCCCTGCGGTAAGGGAGCTTCTTCCAGGTTCTGCCTTCCTCCGCTGCCTCACAGAGCCCAAGCCCCCCGTGGCCATCTCCGTGGGGGGCACGGAGCCCAGGCTCTTCGGCCTCCTGGGGGTGGAGTTTCCCCAGGCCCTGGAGGCCCTGCTGCCGGCAGGGGCCTTTCCCCCGGAGATGAGGAAAGGGCTGGGCGACGGCCTGGTGACGGCTGAAAGCGCTGTGTATCCCAAGGCGGATGCGCACCTGAACTTTCCCGTAAACCACGCAGAAGTGCTCTTTGACCTCAGGATAAGAAAAACCCTCATGGGATGGATAGAGAGGATGCACTGATGGAAACCTTCTTGGCAGCAACGGCCGCCTCCCTGGTGGCGGCCTTGCTGGCGCTTTACCTGAGGCACAGGAGGCTCAAGCAGCGGCTCCTCCAGAGCCAGGCCCTCATAAGACAGCAGACCATCCTTTCCGATGTAGGCTCCCTACTGGCCAGCAGCCTGGACATAAACTCCGTAGTAGAGACCCTCCTGGACGGAGCCAAGTACCTCTCCAGGGCTCAGCTCTCGGCCGTGCTCCTTACGGAGGGCGCACGGGTGAAAACCTTCCACACCTCCATGGGCCCTGCAGAGGGTTGTAAACCTCGGGCCACGGGCATTCTTGAGAGGGTGCTCAAGGAACGCCTCCCGGTAAGGGCCAAGAGGCTTTCCTCGCACGAGGCCTTCCAGGGCCTGCCTGACAGGCACCCGGCCATAGAGAGCATCTTGGCAGTACCCATCATCCTCAGGGACAGAACCATAGGGGAGCTGATAGTGGCCAACAAGACGGGCTCAGGGGAAGGCTTCAGCTCCGAAGACGAGGACGCCCTCCTGGCCCTGGGCTTCCAGGCCGCCCTGGCCCTGGAGAAGGCCCATCTGCACGAGGAGGTGGAGGCCTTGGCCATAACGGATGGCCTCACGGGCCTTTACAACCACAGGGCCTTCCAGGAGCGCCTGGAGGCAGAGCTTGGCCGCTCGGGGCGCTTTGGCCATCCCCTCAGCCTCCTCATGCTGGATGTGGATGACTTCAAGCGTTTCAACGACACTTACGGGCATCAGGCCGGCGACAGGGCCCTCAGGGCCGTGGCCGAGGCGGTGCGCTCCTCCATAAGAAGTGTGGACTTCGCCGCCCGCTACGGAGGAGAGGAATTTGCCGTGCTCCTTCTGGAAAGTCCTCCGGAGAAGTCCCTGGATGTGGCCGAACGCATCAGGCAGTGCATCGAGGGCCTGTCCATTAAGGTGGACGGCTCGGAGGCCCGAATCACCGTAAGCATCGGCGTGGCCCACTACCCCGGGCATGCCAGGGACAGGCAGGGCCTTCTGAGAAGGGCAGACGAGGCCCTCTACATTGCCAAGCAAAGAGGCAAAAACCAGGTGGCCGTTCCCCAGGAAGGGGCTTAGTCGCTGAGCCTGAAGCTTATGGGCACCCTCAGAAGCCCACTCACCCTGGGAAGGGGTGTAGCCCTCTTGAGCCCCCTCAGGGCGGCCTCATCCAGCATCTTGTGGCCCGAGCTCCTGAGCACCCTGACATCCACGGGTACACCCTCAGGGCTTACCCTGAAGCTCAGCACCACGGTACCTTCAAGTCCCCGCCTCCTGGCAGCCCAAGGGTAGCGCACCGCCTGCTGAAGGGCCTCCAGAAGCCTCCTCAGGGCTGCGGTATTCCCGCCATCACCGGCAGCAGCCACTTCCTCAGCCCCGTCCCCAGGGGCCTGGGGAGCCGTATGCCAGGGAACCGCCCCTTCCTGCCCCTGAAAGGGGGTCCACACAGCTGAGAGCTCGGAGGAGGATGAGGGGGGCGGGGAGGAAGCCTTTGCCACCTGGGCATCTCCCTCAGGGGGCGGCTCCTTGGTGCTCTGAGGAGCTTCTCCGGAAGGACGCCTGGGGCTTTTCGGTGCCGCCCCGCCCTTTCTGGCCGGCAGGGCAGCCTTGGTCGTCGCCGCCTCAGGTGCCTGCCGAGCCCCCTGCAGGAGGCTCACCTCAAGCACCTGGGGCCTCAGGCCCTGGCGCTGGCCTGCCAGCGCCAGGGCCAGGGCCAGCACCAGAAGGTGTAGCAGCATCGAGGCCCCTATGCCCTGCCAAAGCCTGGCCATTCCATCCTCTCAAGGGGCAGACCTTCCCCCTGGCTTCTTAGAAACTCATCCTTACTCCAGCGTAGGCGGAAAACCCCTTGGTGCCGTAGTCCTTGGCCTCCTCGTAGTCCTCGTCCAGGAGGTTTTCCACCCGGGCAAAGAGGGTCAAGGCGTCGCCGAGGCTGTAGCGGCCGGCCAGGTTCAGCACCTGGTAGGCATCCAGGGTCTCGCCACCGTCCACGGCCTCGCCCACCAGCAAGGCCCAGAGCCTGAGGCCCCACCTGTCCGTACCGTAGTCGGCCGAAAGGGTCAGCCTGTGCTCCGGTCTTCTGGGAAGGGTCTCGCCCGTGGTGGCATCCTTGGCCTCAAGCCAGGTGTAGGTAGCCTGAAGCAGGAGGGCCTCCACCGGCCTTGCGGACAGTTCCGCCTCCAGGCCCTTTATCTCGGCCTCGGCCACATTCACGGGCTGCCAGAACCAGGGGGAGGTCTCCTGCCAGTCTATGAGGTCCTCCACCTCCTGGCGGAAGTACACCACCGAGGCCTTGGCCCGGGTGAAGGACTTCTCCAGGCCTACCTCCCAGCCCCTGCTTCGCTCGGGCTTGAGGTCAGGGTTGCCGCTGGCCCAGGGGCTTGAGGGCCAGAACAGGTCGTTCATGTCGGGGGCCTTGAAGCCCGTGCCGTAGCTGCCTCTGAGGGCAAACCCCTCGGGCAGCCTCCACAGGGCGCCCAGGCGGTAGGTAGTCTCGGTGCCGGCCGTCTCGTGATTGTCGCTCCTCAGGCCCGCATTGAAGACGAGGCGCCCGGCCAGCAGCTTGGTGTTTACATAGAGGGCCCTACTGGTTATGTCCTCCTGGAAGTTGCCCTCGTTTTCCCCTTCATCCTCCCTGAGCTCTGCGCCTGCCACCACGGTGAGGCTCTCCAGGGGCCTCAGGGTGTGCTGCCAGTCAAGCCCCTTGCGGCCCACGATTATGCGGGAGGACACCGTGCCCCCGTCAGATGTAGTCATGGCATCCCGCTGGGAAAAGACCGTGAGGCTCTGGCTCCAGAACTCGGCGGTCTCCACGGTGGCCCTGGCGGAAATCAGGGAGTTCCGCTGCCTTATCAGCCGGTCGGGGTCGTCGGCCCCGAAGGCATCAATCTCGTTCCGGTCGTAGAGGTACCTGCCCCGAATGGAAAGCTCTACCGTGGGGCTTAGGGCTACATCCAGCGCTGCGGAGATGTAGGCGTTCCTGTAGCCGTCGGCCTCGGTGCCGTCCTTGTAGGCCGAGACACCCTCGGTGCTGAAATACCCTGTGCTCAGCCTGTAGCCCACCTGACCCGCAGAGCCGCTGAGGGTGGCCGAGGCCTTGTAGGTGCCCTGCGTGCCCACCTCGGTGCTTACACCGAGCCGGGGCTTGCCCCTTCCCCGCTTGGTGATTATGTTTATCACCCCGCCTATGGCATCGGAGCCGTAGAGGGTGCTCTGGGGACCCTTGAGCACCTCGATGCGCTCTATGTCATCTACAGAGATGGCCGAGAAGTCAAACCCCCCGGTGGTGGTGGAGTTGACCCTCACGCCGTCAATGAGCACCAGGGTGTGGTCCGAGTTGGTGCCCCGGAGAAACACGCTGGCCTGTTTGCCCTCGGCCCCGTTCTGAACCAGATGCAACCCCAGCACATCCCTCAGCACCTCGGGAAGGAGCCTGGCCTCCTTCTTCTGAATCTCCACAGCGTTAATCACCAGCACCGAGGCCGTGGCCTCGAGCCTGGGCTCGGGGAGCCTGGCGGCGGTGATAACCACCTCCTCCAGCTCCACCTCCTGGGCCCGGCCCAGAGGGGCCAGGGCCAGCAGCACACACAAGGCAATCAGAAACCTCCACATACTGAGAAACCTCCTTCTTCCCTCGAAGAGGGACGGTCTTCCGAGGCAGGGGCAGGTCTCCTGGCTCGGGGCCACCTACTTGCCCGCCTTCCCAGCCTGGGGCCCGAAAGACTTGCATTCCCCGGGCCCTTGGCCAGTGGCCTCCTGGGCTTTCGCTCCCCTCACAGTTGCGGGGCAGCTGCCGAGTCTCACGGCATTCCCTGCGCCTCTGCCTCCCCCCTGGGCCGTCGAGGACGGCTCAGAGGGCTGTGAAAAATCCTTCCTTCCTGTCAAGCTCCACCTCATACACCTCCCTGAGGAGCCCCTCTCTGAGCACCTGCTCGGGAGCTCCAAAGGCCTTTATGGTGCCCTCGCTAAGGAGCATCACCTCCTGGAAGAAAAAGGCCATGTTTATGTCATGAAGGCTCATGAGAACGGTTATGCCCCTTTCGTTCAGCCCCCTGAGGAGCTGGAGGAGCTCCGCCTGGTAGCGCACATCCAGGTTGGCCAGGGGCTCGTCCAGGAGCATGAACCCTGCACCCTGGGCCAGGCTCATGGCTATGAAGGCCCTCCTGAGCTCCCCGCCGCTGAGGCTCCTGAGGGCAAGGTGGGCCTTCTCTCTAAGGCCCACTGCCTGGAGGGCCTCCATGGGGCTCAGGCTCCCGGCGGTCTCCGCTCTATGCGAAAGCCCTCCCAGATAGGGATAAAGGCCCATCCTCACCACCTCCAGCACGGTAAAGGGCAGGTTCTGCACCGGCACCTGAGGCATGAGGCTTACGAGCTTGGCCCTGTCCCGGGGCCGATATGCCCTGAGGTCCCGTCCCCAGAGCCTGATGCTTCCCGCCCCGGGCCTCAGGAATCCGCAGGCCAGCTTAAGCAGGGTGCTCTTGCCGGAGCCGTTGGGCCCCAGCAAGGCCACGAAGGCCCCCTCCTGGAGGCCGAAGCTGAGGCCCTGAAACAGCCCCCCCTGGCCCTTGTAGGAGAAGGCCACATCCTGAAACTCCAAAATGAAGGGCCTCATTCTATACACTCAGCACCCCCTTTTTCCTGAGCAGATAGAGGAAATAAGGTGCCCCTATGATGGCCGTAATCACCCCTGCGGGAAGCTCCGTGGGGCTCAGGGCGGTGCGGCCCAGGAAGTCCGCCACCACCAGCAGGGCAGCGCCTCCGGCAAAGCCTGCGGGAACGAGCCTCTGGGCATCGGCACCCACCAGGGCCCGCATGATGTGGGGCACCAGCAGGCCCACGAACCCTACCACCCCGGCCATGGAAACCGAGGCGGCCACCAGCAGGCATGTGGCCACAAACAGCACCAAGCGCTCCCTCTGGGGGCTGAAGCCCAGGGTGTGGGCCAGCTCGTCGCCCAGAAGTAGGGCATTAAGGGCCCTGGCCCTGAGGGCCACCACCGAGGCACCTACGGCCACCAGGGCAGCACCCAGGGGCAATCCCCGCCAGCCCACCAGGGAGAGGTCGCCAAACATCCAGAGCACCGCCCTTCTCAGGGCCTCGTCGGTGGAGAGGCTCATGAGCAGCATGAGGAGGGCCGAGGCCAGAAATCCCAGCCCAATGCCCGCCAGGATGAGTCTTTCGGGCCACAGGCCACCGTGGCGCCAGCCCAGGGCCCCCACTACGGCCCCCGTAAGAAGGGCCCCCAGGAGGGCAAACCCGGCCACCCCGTAAGGGAGCACGATTCCCAGAAGCAGGGCCCCCGCCGCCAGCAGGGTGGCCCCCCCTGAGAGGCCCAGCACATAGGGGTCGGCCAGGGGGTTTCGGAGCATTCCCTGAAGCACCACTCCCGAGACCCCCAGGGCCCCGCCCACCAGGAGGGCCGTAAGCACCCGGGGAAGCCGAAGGGAAAGGAGGGCCTCCCGCTGCCAGGGCTCAACGGAGACGGGGTTAATGGGGCTCGGCCCCAACAGCACCGAGGCCACGGAAAGAAGCACCAGGGCAAGCAGGAAAGCCCCAGCCTTAATCATGAAGAAGCCTCCTTAGCTCCCTGAGTCCCTCCACCACCCTGGGCCCTGGCCTGTAAAGGGCGTCGCCCACGAAGTAGACCTTCCCTTCTTTTACTGCAGGAGTGGCCTTGAGCCTCTGAAGAAGCCTCCTGGAGGCCCTCTGCATGTCCACATGACCGCCGCCAATGAGGATGACCTCCGGGGAGGCCCTCAGTACCTCCTCCAGGGAGAACTTGGGGAAGGGCCCCAGGGCTGTGCGGGCTATGTTTTCATGCCCCAGCAGGGCGATGGCATCGTCAATGAGGCTGCCAGGGCCTGCCACCACCAGGGGCTCTGGCCAGACGATGAAGAGCACCCGCTTGGCCCTGGCGGCCCTTGTCCTTCTGGCCTCCTCTATGGCCTTCTGAAGACTCCTGGCCAGCCTCCGGCCCTCCCGAGGTGCGCCCACTACCTGGGCCAGCCTCTGCAAGGCCTGGGGAAGCCCCTGAAGCCTCCGCTGCCTGAAGACATAAAGCCTCAGGCCCATGTCCCTCAGCCTCTCTTCAAGCCAGGGTGGATTGGCCGAGACCCCCAGGACTACCAGCTCGGGCCTGAGGGAGAGTATCCTCTCCAGGGAGGGGTTCACCAGCCCTCCTACCTTGGGCCTCTCCCTGGCCTCGGGGGGCCGGTCGCAGAAGTCCGTGACCCCCACTACCCTCTCCCCCACCCCCAGGGCAAAGAGCACCTCCGTGACGCTGGGTGCCAGGGAAACGATGCGCTCAGGAGGCCCCTCCTGGGCAGACACCCCTCCTGCAAGGAAAGCCACCAGCAGGACAAGCAGGCCGAGCACCCTCATGCCCACCGGGCCAGCCCCCTCAGAAGCCTTTGATTTTCGGCCCTTCTCCTCACTGCCACCCTTACGAAGCCTGCGCCCAGGCGGCGGAAATTTGAGCAGTCCCTGACCAGGATGCCCTCCCTGAGAAGGGCCCGGGCCGCCCCGGGCCTGACCCTAAGGAGATAGAAGTTAGCCCCCGAGGGCCAAAACTGTATGCCCAGCCTCTGGAATTGCCTCTCCAGAAAGGCCTTCTCCAGGGCCATGAAGGCCAGGGTCTTCTTTCTAAAGGCCTCGTCTCTGAGGGCCTCCCTGGCAGCCGCAATGGCAGGGCTTGAGAGCGCCCAGGGCCTCTGCCACCTCCTTAGAAACCTGACAAGCCTCTTGGGGCCCACCAGGTAGCCCACCCTCAGGGAGGCCAGGGCGTAAAACTTGGTCATGCTTCTTAAGAGAAGAAAGCCCCTTTCGGGGGCCTTGTCCAGGACGCTCAGGGAGGGCGCAAAGTCCACAAAGGCCTCATCCAGCACCAGCAGGGCTCCCCGGCGCCTGGCCTCCAGGGCCAAGGCCAGCACCTCCTCAGGGGCAAGCACCCCGCCGGCGGGGCTGTGGGGGTTGCAGAGGAAGGCCACCTCCACATCTGCCAGGGCCTGGACAAAGCGCTCCGCCTGAAAGGGAAAGCCCCCTACGCTCCTTATCCTGGCTCCTGCCAGGAGGGCAGCCCTCCTGTACTCTGAAAAGGCAGGCTCGGGGATGAGCACTGCCCGGGGCCTCAGGCATTGAAGCACATGGTATATAAGCTCGGTGGCTCCTGCACCTGCCAGGAAGTGCTCCTCCTTCAGGCCGTGCGCCTGAGCCAGTGCCTGAAGGAGGCTTTCCGCATAGGGCTCAGGATAGGCAGGCCTTTCCCTCAGGGCTCTTTTCAGGGCCCCCGTGGCCCCAGGAGGCATATCCAGGGGATTTATGGAGGCACTGAAGTCCAGAATTTCCTCTGGCCTCAGATGCAGTTGTCTTGAGGCGGCCAGCACATCGCCGCCATGGAAAAAGGCGCCCCTCATGTCAGCACCCCTACTGCCAGGGCAAATACCCCGGAGCAGAGACCCACCAGCCTGAGGGCCCTGCTCAGGTCTTCCGCCTTGGCCTTGCGGCCGGCAGGGTTTATAAGGGGTTTTTCCACCCACTGGCCCTGGTACCTGGCAGGCCCCCCCAGGCGAACCCCCAGGGCCCCTGCCAGGGCCGCCATGGGGCGGCCGCTGTTGGGACTGGGATGCTTGCCTCCGTCCCTGAGGAGACACCGAAGGCCCTGCCGGGCACTCAGGCCCAGAAGGGGGCTCAGCAGGGCAAGCAGGAGGGCGGTAGCCCTGGCAGGTATAAAGTTCAGTACATCGTCAGCCCGGGCCGAGGCAAGGCCGAAGGCCCCGTAATGCCTGTAGCCCACCATGGCATCCAGGGTGTTCACAGCCCTGTAGAGCATTGCCAGGGGCAGACCCCCCAGGGCGTAGTAAAAGAGGGGAGCCACTACGGAGTCCGAGGCGTTCTCGGCCAGGCTCTCCAGCGTGGCCCTGAGCACCCCTTCCTCATCCAGTCCCTGGGTGTCCCTGCCCACCAGGGCCTTCAGGGCCTGCCGGGCCCCCTGAAGGTCGTCCCTGAGAAGCTGCTCTACCTTCCGGGCTGCCTCAAGGAGCCCCCTCAGTGAAAAGGTGCTGGAAAGGGCCAGGGCCAGAACAAGGCCCTCCAGGGCCCCGCCCTTCAGGAGGGCCTCAAGCGCCCAGGCAGAAAGCCAGGCCCCACCCGCTACGGCCACAAGGAGGGCCAGCCCTCCGGAAAAGTTCCCAGGAAGGCGCCTCTGGAGCCCCTCCGTGGCCTTTCCCGTCAGCCGCACGGGATGAACCGCCAAGGGAAGCTCCCCCATGGCGAGGTCAATCCCCAGGGCCAAAAACATCACCGGATTCACCCCTTTATCAACCCCCATATGGAGCGCATGTCCAGATGCTCCCTGAGGGTCTGGGCCAGGACATCCAGGGCCCGGGCCTTGAAGGCTGCGTAGGAAAGGGGCTCTCTTCTTTGAAGCCCCCTTCTTTCCCTCAGGCGGTTGAGCAGCCCGGCCCTGAAGTGGTCGTTTTCAAACACCCCGTGCATGTAGGTGCCCCAGACCGAGCCCCTCTGGGAACCGTCCAGGAGTTCCTCCGAGGTGGCCAGCCTTCTGAGGCGGAACAGCCCTATGGCGCCCTCGGAGCGCCCCTTGTGTATCTCATAACCCCTGAGCTCTTGCCCGTCCCTGAGGTCTGTGGCCAGCACCTGGGTGGTGACCTTCTCCCCCTGGATAGAGGTCTCTACATCCAGGAGGCCCAGGCCCCTGGCCTCGGGGCAGTTGCCTTCAAGCCCGTGGGGGTCCCTTATCACATGGCCCAGCATCTGGTAGCCCCCGCATATGCCCACTAAAGGGGTGCCCCTTTCCGCGGCCCTCCTTATGCTTTCCAGCACCCCCGTGGAGCGGAGATACCGCAGGTCCTGAATGGTGCTCTTGGTGCCCGGAAGCAGCAGGAGGTCTGCCCCCAGGATGTCCCAGGGCCTGAGGCTGTACAGGAGCTCCACATCGGGCTCCAGGAGGAAGGGGTCAAAATCGGTAAAGTTGGATATCCTGGGAAGGGCAATCACCACCACCCGGAGGGCCTTCTGCCCCCGGGGCCGCTCTCTGAGGCAGCTCTCCAGGCTCAGGCCGTCCTCCTCGGGCAGTGCCCCCCTGAGGTAGGGAAGCACCCCCAGCACGGGCAGCCCGGTACGGGCCTCCAGCTCCCTGAGGCCCGGCTCAAGAATGGCCCTGTCGCCCCTGAACTTGTTGATTACCAGGCCCCTTACCAGGGCCCTGTCCCGGGGCTCAAGCAGGGCCATGGTGCCCAGGAGGGAGGCAAACACCCCACCCCGGTCTATGTCGCCCACAAGGAGCACCCGGGCCCCCACCTGCCTGGCCACGGCCATGTTGACCATGTCCTCGTCCTGGAGGTTTATCTCCGCGGGGCTTCCCGCCCCTTCTATCACCACGAGGTCAAACCTCCGGGACAGGGCCTCATAGGCCTTCAGGATGTGCCCCCACAGGAAATCCCTGAGGCAGTAGTACTGCCTGGCAGTGTAGTTGCCCAGCACCCTGCCCATGAGCACCACCTGGCAGCCGGCCTCTCCCAGGGCCTTGAGGAGTACCGGGTTCATCTCCTTCAGGGGCTCCACCCCAGCCGCCTCGGCCTGGAGGGCCTGGGCCCGGCCTATCTCGGCCCCGTCGGCGGTGATGTAGGAATTAAGGGCCATGTTCTGGGCCTTGAAGGGTGCCACCCTGAGGCCCTCCTGGGCGAAGACCCTCAGAAGGCCTGCCACCAGGAGGCTCTTCCCTACCCCCGAGGCCGTGCCCTGCACCATGAGGGGCCTCATGAAAGGGGCCTCCAGTTAAGATGTCTAAGGAGCATCCCCTGGGGCTCAAGCTCCAGCACATTCAGGCAGCCGGGCTCCTGGGCCAGGCAAAAGAGCTTCTCCAGCGGAAGGCCCAGTAGATGGCACAGGATTAGGCGGTTGGTGCCCCCATGGGCCACTATACAGATGTTGCCCTCCTGGTGCGAGGCGGTAATGTCCCTCCAGGCCCCCAGCACCCGCTTCCTGAAGGTCTCAAAGGGCTCGCCTCCAGGTGGGGTCCTCCCCAGGGGCTCCTTGAGCCAGTCTTGATACTGCGGCTCCGTCCTGAGCTCCTCATGGCTCCTTCCCTCCCAGGCGCCGAAGTGGCGCTCCCTGAGGGATGGTGAAATCCTTACAGGGGCCTCCCACGCCTGAGCAATTATGCCGGCGCCCTCCTTGGCCCTTCTGAGGCTTGAGCAGTAGATGGCCTCAAGGGGCTTGCCTTCAAGGAGCATCCTTAGGGCCTGGGCCAGCACCTTCATCTGCTTGATACCCTCGGAAGACAGCGGTACATCCAGCCGTCCCTTGTAGCAGCCCTCCATAGTGGTAAGGCCGTGCCTTATGAGAAAAACCCTGAGCATCCTACCGCCACAAGGAGAAACGCCAGCTCCGAGAGCTCAAGCAGTGCCCCCATGGTGTCGCCAGTGTAGCCGCCAAACTTCCTCCGGCAAAGCCATTGAAACCCCATCCCCAACACCAAGGCCGAGGCCAACCCTGCCAGCAGGTGCCCTGCTGGGCCCAGCGCGCCCAGTACCAGCAGGATGCCCAGGGCAAGGAAGGTTGCCCCCCCTGCCTGTGCCCCGGTGGCAGCCCTGCCCACCAGGGCACCCAGGCCATCCTCCTTGGCCGCCCTGCCCCTCCAGAGGGCAAGCACCATCACCCACCTGGAGGCCACAGGCGCAAACACCAGAGCCCCCCAGAGGGAGGCCTCAAGCACTGCCTTAAACAGCGCATACTTGAGAAGCAGGCTGAGCACCACCGAGGCCACCCCCGCCGGGCCTGCCGCCGAATCCTTCAGGGCCTGGAGCCTCCTTTCCTCAGGGGCCCTGAGGGCGTCGAAGGTGTCCGAAAGCCCGTCCAGATGGAACCCGCCCACCAGGGCGCCCTCCAGCACTGCAAGAAGAAGCGCCGCCAGCACCCCGGGGGACAGAACCCCTCCGAGGCCAAGCGCCAGGGCCAGGAGCACCAGGCCAAAGCCCAGCCCCACCAGGGGGAAGGCCCAGGGGCCTACCCTGAGCCTCCGGGCCCCGGGCACAGGCACTATGCTCAGGAAGGCCACGGCGCCCAGAAGGCTCCTCATCGCCCCTCGCTCACCCCCGCCTGCCCGAAGGTGGCCATCTCGGCATATATCTTTGCCCCGGCCTCCACAAGAAGCATGGCCAGGGCAGCCCCTGTGCCTTCGCCCAGGCGCATTCCCAGCTCCAGGAGGGGCCTCAGGCCCAGCTCCTTCAGCATCAGCGCATGGCCCCGCTCCTCGGACCGATGGGCCGCAAAGAGGTACTCCCTCACCTGGGGGCAGAGCCTGCAGGCTATGAGGGCCCCGGCAGTGGATATGAACCCGTCCACCACCACGGGCACCCTCATCCGGGCCCCACCAAGGCACACCCCCGCTATGGCCCCTATCTCCGCCCCGCCCACCTTGGCCAGCACATCCAGGGGGTCGGAGGGCTCAGGACGGTTGAGCTCTATGGCCCGCCTTATGACCTCTATCTTCCGCCGCAGGGTCTCATCGTCAATGCCCGTGCCCCTGCCCGCTACCTCCTCGGGCGGCCTGCCCGTAAGCACGGCGCAGATGGCCGCCGAGGGGGTGGTGTTGGCAATGCCCATGTCGCCTGTGCCCATGAGGCCGTAGCCCCTCTGGGCATACTGGGTGGCAAGCTCAATGCCCACCTCAACGGAGCGCTCTGCCTGGGCCCGGCTCATGGCAGGCCCCCGGGCAATGTTGCCCGTACCCCGAAGCACCTTTTTGTGAATCAGTCCCTCGGTGTTTGAGAAATCGGCATCCACGGCAACATCCACCACGGCCACCTCGGCCCCGGCATGCCTGGCCAGGACATTTATGCCGGCGCCACCCCGAAGGAAGTTCAGCACCATCTGCCTGGTCACCTCCTTGGGGAAGGCAGAGACCCCCTCCTGGGCCACCCCGTGGTCGCCGGCAAAGGTAAATATCACCTTCTTGCCCAGCTCAGGGGGCTCCGGGTTGGCCTCCCTTATGGCCACTAACCTCCGGGCTATCTCCTCCAGCCTACCCAGGCTGCCCCTGGGCTTGGTCAGGGAGTCAAGCCTCCTTTGGGCAAGCCGGAAAAACTCCTCTCTGAGGGGTGAAATGCCTCCTGTCGTCTCTTTAATCACTGCCAGCGCCTCCTTTTATCTTCATGGGAATTCCTGCCACCAGGAAGAACACCTCCTGGGCCTCCTGGGCTACCATCTGGTTCAGCCACCCCAGGGCATCCCTGAAGCTCCTGCCCAGGGGGCTCGGGGGCACCAGGCCAGAGCCCACCTCGTTGGAGACCACAAACAGGCTGCCTTCAAAGTCCCCCAGGGCCTGAAGCAGCCTGGAAGCCTCCGTGGAGACATCCAGGCCGGCCTGAAGGAGGTTTGAGACCCAGAGGCCCAGACAGTCAAGCACCAGGACCTGGTACCGCCCCCTGAGGCTCCGCAGCAGGCGGGCCACCTGGAGGGGCTCCTCGAAGGTGTCCCAGCCCGGTGGGCGGCTCCTTTGATGCTCCTTTATCCTCTGGCGCATCTCCTCGTCCAGGCCCTGGGCAGTGGCCAGGAAGGCCTTTCTGCCCTCCTGGGCCTGGGCCATCCTGAGGGCCAGGGAGCTCTTGCCGCTCCTGGCCCCTCCCAGTATGAACACCAGCCTGCTCAAGCCTTCCTCCAAATAAAAAATCCCTGCAGGCAGACATGCCCGCAGGGATTGCACCCAGTTTGCTTCATCCCCTTCCCTGGTGGCCCCCTCCGCGAGGGGCCGACCCTATGTAGCGCCACGGGCAGGTCTTCTGGCTTCCGGCTCCAGGCCTCCGCCCCGCCTTCCCATGCCCCTTGAAGGGGGGCACAGTGGCCTCGTGGGGCATCGTGGCCGGTCACAGCGGCGGGACCGCTCCCGACTCTCACGGGATTCCCTATTAAGCCCTTGCGGGCGCCCGCAGCCTACAAGGCTATATTTAAATGCAAGGCCTGAGGATTTGTCAAACTTGACATCCCTGAGGATTTGTCAAACTTGACATCCCCCCGGCCCCTTAAAGATAATAAAATCAATGCAAAAACCCTTGGTTTCCATCATCACCATCACCTTTAACAGCGAACGCTTCCTGCAGCAGACCATAAGGAGCGTCCTTGAGCAGGACTACCCCCGCATTGAATACATCATAGTGGACGGCGGCTCCACCGACGGCACCCTCAAGATCATAGAGAAATACCGAGACAGGATAGCCAAGGTGGTCTCGGAACCAGACGAGGGCATCTCCGACGCCATGAACAAGGGCATCCGCATGGCCTCTGGTGAAATAATAGGCATAATCCATTCCGATGACTACTATGCCGACTCCACCGTGATAAGCCGGGTGGTAGAGGCCTTCCAGGGCTCGGAGGACATAAAGGTCCTTTACGGCATCCAGGACTTCATAGACCCGCAGACCGGAAGGGTTCTCCTGGTCTGGGGTAGACAGGAGGAGCCCTCCACCATAAAGAGGAGGATGTACCTGCCCCACCCCACGGTGTTCTGCAGGAAAGAGGTGTACGACAAGGTAGGGCTCTTCAGGAAGGACTACCGCTATGCCATGGACTACGAGTGGGCCCTGAGGGTGGTAAAGTTCACCAGGCCTTATTTTCTCAATTACAAGCTCGCCTGCATGCGCGACATGGGCCACAGCGGCAAACACTACAAGGGCTCGCTGGCAGAGACCACCAGGGCGCTGTGGGAGCATGGGCACTACTGGGCCTGGCTCCAGATGAAGCTAAGAAACGCCGTGAAGATACTGCTTACGGAGCTGGGCCTGAAGCGACTGATATTCTGGCTGTGGCAAAGGAATGTGGGGCCGGCCAAACACCTATGACGGGGTTGTCCCGTAGGCAGCCCTCACCTGCTCCTCCACCCACCGGTAGGTAAACTCAAGCCCCACCCTAAGGGGTTGCGTGGGCTTCCAACCCAGTTTCTCATATATTAGACGGTTGTCGGAGTTCCGTCCCCGAACACCCTGAGGACCCGGCACATGTCTGATGCTCAACCGCTTTCCGGCTATCTCCATAATCATCTGGGCCAGCTGGTTGATGCTCACCATTTCCTCTGAGCCTATGTTCACAGGCCCTGTAAAGTCGGAGTGCATGAGTCTCAGGCTGCCCTCTATGCACTCGTCTATGTAAAGGAAGGAGCGGGTCTGCTTGCCGTCCCCCCATATCTCTATCTCGCCTCCATCGGGGGCCATGGCCACCTTTCTGCAGAGGGCAGCCGGGGCCTTCTCCCTGCCGCCTTGCCAGGTGCCCTCCGGGCCGAAGATGTTGTGATAACGAGCAATCCTTACCTCCATCCCGTAGTTCCTGTGATAGGCCAGGTACATCCTCTCGCTAAAGAGCTTCTCCCAGCCGTACTCGCTGTCCGGAGCAGCGGGGTAAGCAGATTCCTCGGAGCACTTAGGGTTGTCCGGGTCCATCTGGTTATACTCCGGATAAATACAGGCAGAGGAGGAGTAGAAGACCCGCTTTATGTTCCTCCTGTAGCAGGCATCCAGAATGTTGAGGTTTATCATGGCGGAGTTGTGCATGATATCGGCATCGTGTTCTCCGGTAAAGACAAACCCGGCCCCGCCCATATCGGCAGCCAGCTGGTAAACCTCGTCGAAGCGCATATCCACTACATGCCTGCAGAAGTAAGGGTCTCTCAGGTCCCCCAATATGAAGTCATCGGCCTGGGTTGGAGCAAACTCCGGATACTTCAGGTCCACCCCCCTGACCCAGAACCCCTCCTTCTTAAGCCTCTTCACCAGATGGGCGCCTATGAACCCCCCGGCGCCGCACACTAAAGCCTTCTTCATTTGCACCTCCTTGCATTTGAAAAACGATAAATTTTACCATACAAATTGCCATGGGGAAAAGCAAGGTTTTAACCCAAACGGCAATCCAGTATGTTATAATGCCCAAAAACTATGACCGTTCGCTTCGTTGACCTTAAAAGACAGTACGAATCCATAAGGGGTGAAATCGACCAGGCCATCCAGAAGGTGCTCCAGGACTCCGCCTTCATAGGGGGCAGATATGTGCGCGAGTTCGAGGAGCAGTTCGCCGCTTACGTGGGGACAAAGCACTGCATCGGTGTGGGCAACGGCACCGACGCCCTCTTCATAGCCCTAAAGATGCTAGGTGTCGGACCCGGAGACGAGGTCATAACCGCAGCCAACTCCTTTATAGCCACCTCCGAGGCCATCACCATGACCGGGGCCAAGGTGGTATTTGCGGACTGCGATAGCACCTACAATATAGACCCCCAAGTGGTAGAGCGGCTCATAACCAAGAGAACCAAGGCCCTGGTGCCCGTCCACCTTTACGGACAGCCTGCCAGGATGGAGGAGCTTTTGGAAATTGCCCGCAGACACGGCTTACATGTGGTAGAAGATGCGGCCCAGGCCCACGGGGCCCGGTACAGGGGCAGGAATGTAGGCACCTTGGGCATATGTGCCTGCTTCAGCTTCTTCCCAGGGAAGAACCTGGGCGCCTATGGTGATGCAGGGGCCATCGTCACCGACGACGAGACGCTGGCAGAGCGGTGTCGCATGTTTTCCAACCACGGCAGGCTGGCAAAATACGAGCACAAGTTTGAGGGTATAAACAGCCGGCTGGATGGTTTGCAGGCTGCGGTGCTAAGCGTGAAGCTCAAGTATCTGGAACGCTGGACCGAGCGGCGCCGACAAGTGGCCAGCATGTACGACCAGGCCCTCCAAGGCTTGGTGCACATTCCGAAGGTAATGCCAGAGGTTAGGCACGTCTACCACCTCTATGTGATAAGGGTTTCCAACAGGGACAAGGTCAGGGAATTTCTCAGCAACAAGGGCATCCAGACCGGCATACACTACCCCGTGCCGCTGCCTTTTCTTGAGGCTTACAACTACTTAAACCACAAGCCTCAGGACTTCCCCAGGGCCTATAGCTACAAGGACGAGATCCTCAGTCTGCCTATGCACGGAAGCATCACCGACGAAGAGGTTCAGTGGGTTATACAACAGCTTAAGGAGGCCCTTTCATGAAGCCCATAAGATTCGCCTTTATAGGCTGCGGGGCCGTAGCCGGTAAGCATGCCGTAGCCCTAAGCAGATTGCCGGACGCCCAAGTGGTGGGGGCCTACGATGTAAACCCCCAAGCCGCTAAGGAGCTCTCCGAAAAACATGGCATCACCGCCTTTGACAGTATAGAGGAGATGTTTCAGAAGGCATCACCAGATGTATTCGTTATTCTCACCCCCTCGGGTGATCATTGCAAGACCATTCTAAAGCTGGCCCCACTGGGCAGGGACTTTGTGGTGGAAAAACCCCTGGGCCTCACCCTTGAGGACATAGACGCCGCCCTCAAGGAATGCGACTCCCGAGGACTTAAGATTTTTGTGGTAAAGCAGAACCGCTTCAATCCGCCCCTGAGGAAGCTGAAGGAGGCCCTGGAGGCCGGTAGGTTTGGCAGGTTGGTATTGGGAGCAGTCCGAGTGAGGTGGAAGCGCGACCAGGCATACTACGACCAGAAGCCTTGGAGGGGCACCTGGGCCTACGACGGAGGGGTCATAACAAATCAAGCCAGCCACCATATAGACGCCCTCCTGTGGATGATGGGAGAGGTACAAAGTGTGGTGGCCATGACTGCCACCAGGCTGGTGAACATAGAAGTGGAAGACACCGCCGTGGCTATCTTGAAGTTTCGCAACGGGGCCTTGGGAGTAATAGAGGCTACCACGGCCACCAGACCGAAGGACCTCGAAGGCTCCTTGAGCGTGCTGGGAGAGAAAGGTTCCGTAGAGGTAGGAGGGTTCTTCATGAATGAGCTGAAGGTCTGGAACTTTGCCGAATACCATCCCATGGACTCCCAGGTGTGGGACAGGTACGCCAAGGTCCCCCAGGAGCCCGCGTGGAACCATACGGAGTTTTACAGGGATGTACTGCAGTGCATCCGCCAGGGCAAAAAGGCCCTCATAGACGGCCTGGAAGGCAGAAAATCCATAGAGCTCATTAACGCCATCTACGAAAGTGCCGAAACCGGCAGGGAAGTCCCCCTGAGGTTCATGCCCCGCAAATGCCGATTGGGCAGAGCAGAATAAGCCCCAAGGCCATAATATACCCCAATGTAAAGCTGGGGGCCAACTGCCTGGTGGAGGACTTCGCCATAATAGGAGTTCCTCCTAAGGGCTATGCTCCAGGGCAGCTGGAGACGGTAATAGGGGACAATGCCGTGATTCGCTCCCATGCGGTCATATATGCGGGCAACCGTATCGGCGACAACTTCCACGCGGGCAACAAGGCAAACATCAGGGAGCTGAACGACATTGGCGACAATGTAAGCATTGGAACCCTCTCGGTGCTGGAGCACCATGTGAGGGTTGGCTCCAGGGTGAGGATTCACTCCCAGGCCTTTATCCCGGAGTTCACCGTAGTAGAGGAAGACTGCTGGGTTGGCCCCAACGTGGTGATGACCAACGCTAAATACCCTGGCTCACCCAAGGCAAAGGAGCAGCTCAGGGGGCCCCATATCAAGAGGAGCGCCAGGATAGGGGCAAACGCTACCATTCTTCCAGGCGTGGTAGTAGGCGAAAGGGCCTTGGTGGGGGCCGGCAGCGTGGTCACCAGGGATGTGCCCCCAGATGCAGTGGTGGCAGGAAACCCTGCCAGGGTAATCAAAGGCCTGGAAGAACTCGGCGAGTATTAGCCCCCTAATTTGCCTCTGCTATAATCTTTCAGCATGTCGCTAAGAAAACATCTGGGCCATGCGGTCAAGGGCACCGCCCTGGTCATGGCAGGGGCTGTGACCTCCAATCTACTGTGGTTCCTGTCCAAGGTACTTATAGTCAGGACCACCACGAAAGAGGAATTCGGAATATATTCGCTTGTCCTGGCCATCCTGAGCATGGGCACCATGCTGATGCTTCTGGGTCTTCCTGGCGGCGTTGCCAGGCACATCCCTCTTTACTTGGGACAAGACAGGAAAGAAGACGCCCACCATATTAGCAGAGCCGCGGTGACCATAGGTGCCGCTACGGGCACCGGGGCCTTCCTTCTCCTTTACGCCCTGGCCGGACTGTTGCAGGAGCAAGTGTTTTACATCCCCGGGCTTGCGGGGCCCTTGAGAGCTGCCTCTGTGCTGTTTCCTTTCTCCGTACTCCTTGCCATCTTCAGCGCCGTCCTGCAGGGCCACGGATTGGTGCTCCAGAGATTCCTGGAGGACACCTTCAGGCCCCTGGCCCTGCTGGCGCTGGTGGCCCTGTCGGTCGCCCTGGGGCTGGGCCTTGAAGGGGTGGTATATGCCTTCGTGGGCTCCGGGGTGCTCACCTTCCTCCTGGTAGCGGCATACGGCCTGAGGAAGGTGGGGGCCGGCCCCCTGCTTCCAGGAGGACGATATTACGGAAAACTGCTCAGGTTCTCCGTGCTCCTCATGGTGGCAGGAGTGGCGCACACGGTGCTTCTATGGACCGACACCCTCATGCTGGGCCGCTACGGCTCGGCAGCAGATGTGGGGGCCTACAATGTGAGCACCTCTTTAGCCCGGCTGGTTATGTTCCCCTTGGCTGCCCTAGCGTTCGTGTTCATGCCCATCGCTGGGAGGTTGTTTGCCAGCGGGAAGATGCAGGAGCTGAAGCGGGCCTACCAGGTGCTGACCAAGTGGGTCTTCTCCGCCACCCTGCCCATACTTTTCGTACTACTGTTTTTCCCGGCCATAGCCATCTCCTTCCTGTTCGGAGAGGGTTTCTCAGAGGCCATAGCCCCGCTGAGGCTTCTCTGCCTGGGCTTTACGGTGCATGTCTTTTTGGGCACCAACATAATGCTCCTTACAGTTCTGGGCCTTCCCCACATAGTGATGATGAACTCTGCAGGGGCAGCCCTCCTAAATGTGGTTCTCAACTACATCTTCATAAAGCTGCTGGGGTTGGGACTCAAGGGGGCCGCCCTGGCCAGCATGGTCTCCTACATTCAGGCCAACCTGATAGCCTCCTTCATCCTTTACAGGCGGAGCGGCCTGCACCCCCTGACCCCCCAGTATCTGAAGCCTGTGCTCAGCTCCGCCCTGGTGGGCCTAGCCATTTACGCCCTTGCCAAGGCCCTGCCCTTCCAACTCTGGATACTACCGCTGCACCTGGTTCTGTTCCTGGGGGGATACTTCTGGGCCCTGCTTCTTACCAGGAGCCTGGAGGCCGAGGACCTGGACCTACTGAAGGCCATCTCGGAGCGGACGGGCATCCAGACGGAGTGGCTCAGAAGATGCATAGGCAGGTTTGTTGCCCGCTGAGAGGGGGTTTCTGCTAAAATACATTGATGCAAAAGCACGTGATATGGCACGAGGCCCTGGTAAACAGGCAGGACCGCAACCGCCTGAACAAGCACAAGAGCGGGCTGGTGTGGTTCACCGGGCTGCCCGCTGCGGGCAAGTCCACCATAGCCCACCACCTGGAAAAGGAGCTCTTTGACCGGGGCATAAGGGCCTATGTGCTGGATGGCGACAATGTGCGCCACGGCATAAGCGCCAACCTGGGCTTCAGCCGCCAGGACCGGAGGGAAAACCTCCGCCGCATAGCCGAGGTGGCAAAGCTTATGGTGGATGCGGGCCTGGTGGTGCTGGCCGCCTTCGTATCGCCCTACAGGCAGGACAGGGAGCTGGTGAGGCAGACCGTTGGGCCGGAAAGCTTCTTCGAGGTGTACGTGAAGTGCTCCCCCGAGGTATGCGAAAAGCGGGACCCTAAGGGCCTTTACCGCAAGGCCCGGGCCGGCCTCATCAAGGACTACACAGGGGTCTCGGCCCCCTACGAGGAGCCCCAGAGCCCGGACATCGTAATAGACACCGAGCAGACCGATGTGGAGACAGCGGTGCAGCGCATCATGGAATTCCTGGACAGGAAGAGGTTCATCCTCCTTATCTGAATTGCGACCCCAAGCAGACAGAGAGCTCCTGGAGGCAGTGGTGGAAATCGCCCGGCAGGCCGGCCGCCTGGTGCTTAAGGTGTACCAGGGCAACCCCAAGGTCTCCTACAAGGACGACCGCTCTCCCCTCACAGAGGCCGACAGAGCCTCGCACAGCCACATCACAGAAGGACTCCAGGGGCTGGCCCCACACATTCCGGTGCTCTCGGAGGAAGGTGCCTCCGTCCCTTACCAGGAGCGCAAGGGATGGAAGGAGTTCTTCCTGGTGGACCCCCTGGACGGCACCAAAGAGTTCATAAGCCGCAACGGGGAGTTCACCGTGAACATCTGCCTCATGAGAGAAGGCATCCCCACGCTGGCCGTGGTGCACGCCCCCGCCCTGGGCCTCAGCTACTGGGCCCTCAAGGGCCACGGGGCCTTCAGGCAGGAGGGCCAAAAGGTGCAGAGGCTCCACAGCAGGACCGCCCCGAGAGATGGCCTTGCCGTAGTGGTCAGCCGCTCCCATCCTTCCAGGAAGCTGGAAGCGTTCCTCAAGCCCCTGACGGTCAGGCAACAGATACCCAGGGGCAGCTCCCTGAAGTTCTGCCTCCTGGCCGAGGGTTCGGCAGACCTGTACCCTCGCCTGGGCCCCACCTGGGAGTGGGACACCGCCGCAGGCCACTGCATCCTCCAGGAAGCAGGTGGCCTGGTAGTAGACCCGAGGGGCAAGCCCCTGGGCTATAACAAAGAAGACCTGAAGCACCAGGGCTTTATAGCCATGGGAAGCCCCCAGCTGCTGGAGGTGCTGGGCCTTGCAGGTTGAGGTGCAGGGCCAGACGCTGAAGCTTCCGGACTTCCTCCTGGTGGGAGCAGCCAAGAGCGGCACCACCTC